>OLOC01000016.1_pt1 | contig 168406 bp, 150 predicted proteins | sample 1643111 | NCBI WGS metagenome assembly OLOC01 (sample SAMEA3136633, study PRJEB25190) | human gut metagenome
ACCTCCGCAACCCCATGTTTTCACATAACTGTTGCGTTGACCAATTGAATCTACAAGAGCCTTTTTTAACGGACTCTGTTTTTTGGTGCGGATAATGATTCCCTTGCGACCCTTCCCGTGGGTGATGGTGAAGTCAATCGCCCTGGGGCTTTCGTTACGCAATAACTGAGCAATACAACGAGGCTCGTTCATCCTTTCCACCTTAAGCCGCACGGCCATGTCTTGATTTGCTGTAACTAATGCGATTTTTCCAGTCATGCCATTCTGTCGGAGCTTCATCAACCAGTTGGGCTGCGTACTTGTCCCACTCACGGCGATTAATCCATAATTCAGCTTTCCCTCTTGGTTTTAATGGGTCTGTCATGTAGAAGGCTGGCAGCTTTCCTGCTTTAGCCATTTCAGCCACCGCGCGTGGTGTCTTACCGATGTAAAGAGCAAAACCTTCTTTCGACAGCAAATCAGATGGGCGCTCTGAAATCTGAATGCTTTTACGTTTGGCTTCATTTTCGAAACTTGCCTCATCGCTAGTTGGACAAGAAATTTCTACATTTGTCGTCACTTTGCTATCCTCCATAAGATTTGCGATTCACCAACTGGAGCCATCTAGAGCCTTTTTGAGTGAATCACAAATTGCCAAGTAGCAATATAATTGGAGATTAGCAAAATTATGTCAAGTGAACAAAGTGAGAAACTAAAGCTCATCCGTGAATCCGAACGCCTTAAAACTAAGGAACTTGCTGAATTAATTGGAATTAATTACTACACATATCATGGATATGAATCAGGAAAATCAAAAATGCCTATGGAAGCAGGTATGAAGCTGTTTAAGCATCCACGCTTTCGCAAGTATCGTGACTGGTTCATGTTTGATGAAACAGATCCAGCAGCTGGACAAATAGCCCCGGCTCTCGCACACATTGGGCAAGACTCAACAACCTTGCACCACTCAGACCAGAAGACTGGCTGACGATTTATTCAGCATATGTGTGTAGTAAATGTACGAAAGAAAATTGCATTAATTTTCAAGTAGTAGAAGTAAACAGCGTCATCGGAGGGCTTTATGTCTATTAAAAAGCTCGATGATGGTCGTTATGAAGTGGACGTCAGACCGCAGGGTGCAGATGGAAAACGTATCAGGCGGAAATTTAAAACTAAAGGTGAAGCTCAGGCATTCGAACGTCATGTACTGGTTAACTACCACAACAAAGAGTGGTTGGAGAAACCAGCCGACCGCCGAACTCTTACAGAGTTGTTAGGTAGATGGTGGATATATCACGGAAAATCACATGAGCGTGGAGATATTGAACGGGGGCGTTTAACGACAATAATCGCCAAATTTGCAGAAATGGGAGTGTCCAGAGCTGACCAGCTAACAAAGAAAACGATAACTGATTATCGCGTTGTAATGATGAACGATGGTCTAAAACCAGCCAGCGTAAATCGACATCTGGCAATAATGAGCGGGATGTTCACCAAGTTAATTGACGCCGGTGAATACCACTCCCACAACCCGTTCCGTGAGATTAAACGGTTACGTGAAGCTGTTACGGAAATGGCTTTTTTGTCCAGTGAAGAGATTACGCGGCTGTTATCCATGCTTGATGGTGATGAATTAAATGCAACTCTGGTCTGCCTTTCTACTGGTGGACGCTGGAGTGAAGTGTCTAATTTAAAAGCTGAACACATCATTAACCAGATGGTTACGTTTATGAAAACTAAAAACGGAAAACGCAGGACAATTCCCGTTTCGCAGGACCTGATTAAACGGATCAAGACCAAAAATTCAGGCAGGCTTTTTAATGCCAGTTACTACAAAGTGCGTAACGCTCTCAGGGAAGTAAAACCCGATTTACCTGACGGACAAGCAGTACATGTTTTGAGGCATACATTTGCCACACATTTTATAATGAATGGAGGTAACATAATCACATTGCAGCGCATCCTGGGTCATTCTAACATTCAGCAAACTATGACCTACGCACACTTTGCACCGGATTTCTTACAAGATGCTGTGACTCTTAACCCGGTGTCAGGAATGTCCATAATGCGTCCATAAACCAGAGTTAACTAGAGCCAATTGAAGCGATATGAGTAATTTAACTAATTGTAATACAACAGAAAATACCGCTACGGCGGGGGCTACCAAGTCAGTTATTGGTCGCATTCACTCCTTTGAATCCTGTGGAACCGTAGACGGCCCAGGTATTCGCTTTATCACCTTTTTCCAGGGCTGCCTGATGCGCTGCCTGTATTGTCATAACCGCGACACCTGGGACACGCATGGCGGTAAAGAAGTTACCGTTGAAGATTTGATGAAGGAAGTGGTGACCTATCGCCACTTTATGAACGCTTCCGGCGGCGGCGTTACCGCATCCGGCGGTGAAGCAATCCTGCAAGCTGAGTTTGTTCGTGACTGGTTCCGCGCCTGTAAAAAAGAAGGCATTCATACCTGTCTGGATACCAACGGTTTTGTTCGTCGTTACGATCCGGTGATTGATGAACTGCTGGAAGTAACCGACCTGGTAATGCTCGATCTCAAACAGATGAACGACGAGATCCACCAAAATCTGGTTGGAGTTTCCAACCACCGCACGCTGGAGTTCGCCAAATATCTGGCGAACAAAAATGTGAAGGTGTGGATCCGCTACGTTGTTGTCCCAGGCTGGTCTGACGATGACGATTCAGCGCATCGCCTCGGTGAATTTACCCGTGATATGGGCAACGTTGAGAAAATCGAACTCCTCCCCTACCACGAGCTGGGCAAACACAAATGGGTGGCAATGGGTGAAGAGTACAAACTCGACGGTGTTAAACCACCTAAGAAAGAGACCATGGAACGCGTGAAAGGCATTCTTGAGCAGTACGGTCATAAGGTAATGTTCTAATTTCCCCGTAAAGCGGCAACTTTATTGAGTTGCCGCTTTTTTATTCCGCGCTTCATTCTGCTACAGCGTTTTTAACACATCTTATAGTGCATCTACCATATCCCGTACCTGAGATAATAACGACTGATAATAGCTCGCGTGAAGTTCTTCCCCATCGAATACCACTGTATTACACAAGAAAGTGACATCGGCATCTTCAATACCAAGATAACTACACATATTTTTTAAATAATCGCTTATATTTTTTTCCCAGCCCATCTGGACAAATGATTCTTTGTCTCCTCCAACCAGCGCCACCCAACGAACTTTATTGAATGGTAATTTGTGCCCATCTCCATAAGCCAGCCCATTATTCCATACTCTGTCAATATATCCTTTTAGCATTGCCGGGAAGCTGTACCACCAGAGAGGAAAAACCACCACTAACGTGTCATGCTCAAGCAGCTCTGAATAAAGCTGATGAACCTCTGGAGAATAACGTTTATCCATATTCTTCCAGTCTGGTTCATCTTCCGACGTCATCACCGGGTTGAAATTACGCCGATATAAATCGAGTTCCGTCACCTGTATTTTCCGCTCCATTGCCCGCTGATGGATTGCATCAGCAATATGTGCGGTCAATGAATCATGACGAGGATGGGCCCATACCAAATAAATACGTTCAGACTGCATAATTTTACCTCCACGTTAAGTTCTGGAGCGCACTTTACGCAGGCGGCATAATCCTGTAAACGTGATGATTCAGGATGAGTTAATGAAGGATTTTCACTAATGCGGATGAATATGTCTGACTTTGCCACTTTCTTTGCTGTGGCCCGTAATCAAAGCTTTCGTGCAGCGGGCGATGAGTTAGGCTTATCCTCGTCCGCCATTAGCCATAGTATTAAAACACTGGAACAACGTCTTAAAATTCGCTTATTCAATCGGACAACCCGAAGCGTATCGTTAACGGAAGCGGGTGCTAATCTCTATGAACGATTGCGCCCAGCTTTCGACGAAATTCAGATCATGTTAGATGAGATGAATGATTTTCGTCTGACACCAACAGGAACACTCAAAATCAATGCCGCCCGGGTAGCTGCACGTATATTTTTAATGCCTTTACTGGTTGGTTTCACACGTGAATATCCTGATATTAAAGTCGAGCTCACAACTGACGACTCTCTTGTCGATATCGTCCAGCAGGGCTTTGACGCTGGCGTTCGACTTAGTGGCATCGTCGAAAAAGATATGATCAGCGTGGCGATCGGCCCGCCAGTGAAATTATGTGTAGCAGCAACGCCAGAGTACTTTGCAAGATATGGCAAACCCCGCCATCCTCATGATCTGCTTAATCATCAATGTGTTGTTTTTCGTTATCCCAGCGGCAAACCTTTCCACTGGCAATTTGCAAAGGAGCTGGAAATTGCTGTCGCAGGAAATATCATTCTGGATGATGTTGATGCTGAACTGGAGGCCGTTTTGATGGGTGCTGGTATCGGGTATCTGCTCTATGAACAGATCAAGGAGTACCTTGATACTGGTCGTTTAGAATGTGTACTGGAAGACTGGAGCACAGAGCGTCCAGGCTTCCAGATCTATTATCCAAACCGCCAGTATATGTCCTGCGGCTTGCGCGCATTTCTCGATTATGTAAAAACGGGTCAGATCTGCCAGAGTCAGCGTCACCGACCACAATAATTATTTGCTATTCGCTTTACGCGCTAGCAGCGGGAATATCAGTCCTAATCCAACCAGCACAAACGGCGTTGCAACATTGAGCGCCAACTGGAAGGTCCACTCTGCGGTGAAGGCTTCCATTTTCGGGAAGATCCCCGTCAAACAGGCAAAGGCGGTAAAGGCAAAACACCAAATCCCGACGGTCATTGCCAGAGACTTATTACGAATAAAGACATATTCCGGCTTATATTTCTGTGCCAGGCGAACGACTGCAATAAATGCAACAAATACCCATAAATAACGCAGCGGCATCACTACCGAGTTAAGATTCAACAGCCATTTATAAAGATTGTTCATATCACCGATGCCGAGAGTCGGCAGCATAATCAGAATTGCCACCAGCACCAGGGTCAGAAAATAGCCATTAACGGGCGTACCAGAAGCGTTGGTACGACATAAACTGGCTGGAATATATTTGCTGTCAGCATCACCTAATAGCACTTTAAGCGGGGCATCAATCGAGAATACCAGCGCAGCTACTTGTCCCAGGGTATTCGCAATGGCGTAAATCACCATTAAAGTATTACCCATGTTGTAATACTCGCCCAGCTTCTGAAAGGCGTAATATTGACCGTTCGTCATTAAGTCATCCGGGATATTACGCGAGTCAAACATCATCCCCATCGCCAGTGAGCCCAGAATGGCACAAACCGCAACCATCACCGCCAGGCATAGCATCCCTTTTGGAAATTCTTTTCCTGGGTTGCGCGTTTGATTAACGTAAGGAGAAATCTTCTCTGCTCCGCCAACCGCGAAAACCAGCATTGAAATAGTGGTAATGTAGGTAAAGTCGATATGAGGAATGAACGTTTCCCAGGTAATGTTTGTGGTCGCAATATGCACTTCAGTAATCGCAGGCGCGGTTACCGCCATCGCCACATACAGGAGCGACATAACAAACATCGCAATCCCTGCCACAGAACCGACGATTTTCAGCGATTTCATACCGCGTGAAGCAACCCACATAAAGAAGATAAACAGCACCAGCGTTAACCCCTGTAACGCTACGACTGAATATTCTTTGATTAGCGAACCGTCGCCTTTCATCGCCCAACCGAGCGCAATCAGAATTGCCTGGGGTTTTTGTGCCAGATAGGGAATATGCACCACCCAGTAGGTCCACGCGGCGAGATAAGCCAGTCCGGGTCCCATCGTGTGTTTAATCCAGGTACTGACCCTGCCCTTCCCATCTTTGAAGGTCGAGCCTAACTGACCAACAATTAGCGCATAAGGTGTGAAATAGAGTGCAAAGATAAACACCCATGAAAAAACAACCACCAGCCCCTGGTTGGCATAGTTATTAACAATGTTGCCAAAACCCCAGACAGTGATAAAAGACATCAGCGCAATGTTGTACCATCGCAACTGTTTTTCCTGAACATTCCCAGCCATAGACAAATCCTTCGCCAAAATTAAAGGGGCATCTGTAAAACGAGGGATTATGCGCGGCAAATAAGAAGTGCGGAAATAGCGAAATGCAAAATTATAACCTGCTGCACATTTTATTTTTAAACGAATAAAATTTGGAAAAAAGCAAGTCAGATAGAAGAAACAAAAAAGCAGAGTGTGAAACAGTAAGTTCACACTTTGCTTGAATTCATTTACACGTGAGCAACGGGTTTCGGCGTATGACCGGCGTTGCGAAGCAGCATCAGCAAATAGATAAACGATACGCTGGCGATCATGATAAACAATAAATTATCGGAGAAATTCTGCATTAGCATAGCGGTAAATGACGGGCCAAGCAGACTTCCCACGGTATAGCTCAACAGTAAGGCCTGGTTCATCGCCACCAGTTGATGATGTTCAACTTTCTCACAAGCCCAGGCCATCGCCACCGGATATAGCGTAAAGCCAGCGGCACCGAGGATGAATAACGCTGGGGCCATCGCCGCCTGGCTAAGCATCGCAATACTGCCGAGAATGACGACAAAGACCTGAACACGCAAAACCAGCAGTCGACCAAACTTATCCGCCAGACGTCCAATCGGCCATTGTCCGAGGATACCCGCACTGACCAGTACCGCCATCCAGAAACCAATACTGGCATTGCTCACCCCTTTGTGATTGAGGTACAGAGGCATCAGGCCATATAGAGATCCCAGAACGATTCCTGAGATAATGCAGCCATTCACGCCAAGCCGCGCCTGACGGAGTTTTAGCATTGCCGTAATTGACGTCGAATCATGGTTTTCAGCCTGCTGATTCAGGACACGCGTAAACAACAGCGGTAAGATCCCTGCCAATGTCAAACCTGTAACCCACGGCAATACGCTCATCAGCTCGGTTGAGACCTTGCTGACCAGTAACTGGCCTAAAAACGTTCCCACGTAATAAACCATCATGTATGCAGCAAGCAAACGCCCACGGTTACGTGACGTCCCACTGCACATCAGCGCGCTCTCAACGACTACCCAAATCATGGCACAGCCGACGCCCGCGACAAAACGCCACGCCAACCAACTCCAGAATCCAATCATCAGGCCAAGGCCGGCACAGCCAGCGGCAAAAATGAAGGAGGCCAGATAATAGCTGCGGTTAAAGCCAATGCGTTTAATGACATACCCTGTCAGCAATGTACCGACAAGGTTGCCGGTAAAATAGGATGAGCTGACAACGCCTACCTGCCATGTGGACATGTGTTCCTGGGCGAGCCAAAGCGGCACGAGTGTATTTAACACCGCGATCGCCAGAGTCAACAAAAGCAGGCCAGACAGCAAAAGCATGACAGGCCGGGTATACGTGGACATGAATTAAAACCGTGAGGAAGTTCAAATTTCATGCGCATCATGCCACCGCCAAAAACATTGTCAATGGGTGAAAATACGCGCATATCGCAACGGCGGTATTATCGATTTATATTACTCATTCATAACGCTAATACTGAAGAGATGATTAATCTCATCTGATTGTTTTTATTGATCTAACACAAATTTCATACGCTTCGTTCAGTCGAAAAATTTCATGGTCACAGCAAACTCATATTTCCCGTCTATGCTTTCAGAGCAATGCATCACGTCTGACCGATTTCAGGCGTACCACTGACTCTCGAAAGGAGAAGAGGATGACCAAACCGTATGTTCGTCTTGATAAAAATGATGCTGCTGTTTTGCTTGTTGATCACCAGGCTGGTTTACTTTCCCTTGTACGGGATATCGAACCCGATAAGTTTAAAAATAACGTGCTGGCGCTGGGTGACCTGGCTAAGTATTTCAACTTACCAACTATTCTTACCACCAGTTTTGAAACCGGTCCTAACGGCCCATTAGTTCCAGAACTGAAAGCACAATTCCCCGATGCACCTTACATTGCTCGCCCGGGAAATATTAACGCCTGGGATAACGAAGATTTTGTAAAAGCTGTCAAAGCGACAGGTAAAAAACAGTTAATTATTGCCGGTGTGGTAACCGAAGTTTGCGTGGCATTCCCGGCGCTTTCAGCCATTGAAGAAGGGTTTGACGTCTTTGTCGTGACTGACGCGTCAGGGACCTTTAATGAAATTACCCGGCATTCGGCATGGGATCGCATGTCGCAAGCTGGTGCGCAATTGATGACATGGTTCGGCGTGGCGTGCGAGCTGCATCGCGACTGGCGTAATGATATTGAAGGACTGGCGACGTTGTTCTCTAACCACATTCCTGATTATCGTAATTTGATGACCAGTTATGACACGTTAACGAAGCAGAAATAAAAGAGAACCGGGGCCGAAACCCCGGTTGTTATGATTAGCTTGCGACGGCCATCCCCACGGTCATATGCAAACCATAGAATACGCCGCGACCGATTAATTCCCCTGCCAGAAGCAGAATGAATGATACAGAAAGTAGCGGAACCGCAGGCTGATAACCTTTTAGCTGTGGTGCAATCCACAAGCACAGGGCAACGGCCAAAAGCACGATCCGCCAGGACATCAGCGCACCATAGTCCGGCACCAGCGCTGCGGCCTGCTGCACAGAACTATGAATAGTCGCCAGCTCTGCGCCCTGCATCACTGACACCACGCCACTCACTACCAGTGCCAGTACAGAAATTGCTGGCAGCAGACGCATCGCCCAGCCATCGACGCCAGCCAGACTCAGCAACAGGTAACCCAGTAACGGGCCGCCCATAAACATCGTCAGGAAGAAGCCCATCGGCGTCCAGATGCTGTACCAGGTCGGAACGGTATCAATGCTGTTATACACACGCACCATCATCCAGACAAAGATGACGCCAAGAACCATCGTCACTATCAGCCACAGCGTACGCAATGCCGGTGACAGCTTTTTCAGCATTGCCAGCAACCAGCCGATGCCGCCTACGGCAAAAAAGATCGAACCGCTGGCGATTTCGTTACTGAGTGCTGAAGCCCCTACCCGGTTGAGCGAGTTAAAAGCGCGCATTGGTGAACCAAGATGGAGCATAGAGGCGATAAAGCCAATGCCCATCAGCACCCATAAACCAAACATGCAGGCGATAACACGCTGCTGGGCTTCTGCTCGCAGGTCGCCTTTGAGCAGCGCCAAAGCCAGAACGATAAAACCACCTGCTACACATTGCCCGAAGACCGTGAAGATCATCAGCGGCCATTCATGCCATCCACTTCCCATCTCACACCTCCTTCGGGTTTGCCAGATAGCCAGTGGTATCCCCGGTCGGGCGGCTATTGGCATTGGGTTTGATCACAATATTCGGTTTGGTAAAGTGAGCTCGCGGCAACGGCGCAACGGCCGCCAGATCGCCATGTTTTTTACGCAGCTCGTCGATAGGGCCGAAATCCAGCGCCCGCAGCGGACAAGATTCAACACAGATCGGCTTTTTACCCTCCGCAACACGGTCATAACAACCATCGCATTTGGTCATATGGCCTTTCGTTTCGTTATATTGCGGTGCGCCATACGGGCAAGCCATATGGCAGTAGCGGCAGCCAATGCACACATCTTCATCGACCACAACAAAACCATCTTCACGTTTATGCATCGCACCGCTCGGGCAGACTTTAGTACAAGCCGGATCTTCGCAGTGGTTGCACGAAATCGACAGATAGTAGGCAAACACGTTCTGGTGCCAGACACCGTTATCTTCCTGCCAGTCGCCGCCAGCATATTCATAAATGCGGCGGAGGCTGACTTCTGGCGTCAAATCTTTGTAGTCTTTACAAGCCAGCTCGCAGGTTTTGCAACCGGTGCAACGGCTGGAATCAATAAAAAATCCATACTGGGTTGTCATCGGTTACTCCTTACACCTTTTCAACCTGAACAAGGTTTGTATGTGACGGATTCCCCTTAGCGAGAGGAGACGGACGTTGAGTGGTCAGTACGTTAATACAACCACCCTTATCGACACGTTTTGCATCCGGGTCATACCAGGCACCTTCACCCAGTGCGACCACACCTGGCATCATTCGTGGCGTCACTTTCGCCTCAATATGAACCTCACCACGATCGTTAAAGATCCTGACTTTATCGCCGTTGTTGATACCGCGTTTTTGCGCATCAAGCGGGTTGATCCACATTTCCTGACGGCAAGCTGCTTTCAGCACATCAACGTTGCCGTAAGTTGAGTGAACGCGAGATTTATAGTGGAAACCCGTAAGCTGCAGCGGATACTGTTTGTTCAGCGGATCCTGATAACTTTCAAAGCCCGGCGTGTAGATCGGCAGTGGATCGATCACATCGCCTTCTGGCAATTCCCAGGTAGCGGCAATGTCAGCCAGCGCCTGCGAATAAATCTCAATTTTACCCGATGGCGTGGTCAGTGGATTTGACTGAGGATCTTCACGGAAAGCTTTATAAGCAACGTGGTGCCCTTGTGGGTCGCGCTTTTTAAAGATCCCCTGCTTGCGGAACTCTTCAAACGTTGGCAGTTCAGGAATCGCTTCCCGCGACTGGGCATACAGATGCCGCATCCACTCTTCCTGTGTACGGCCTTCAGTAAACTGTTGCTCAACGCCAAGACGTTTTGCCAGTTCGCTGGTCATTTCATAGATGGTCTTACATTCAAAGCGCGGTTTAATCACCTGATCGTTGAAAATCACGTAAGACATATTCCCGCAGGATGCATCCAGTGCAAAGTCCATCTGTTCGGAAGCGGTGCAGTCAGGCAGCAGGATGTCAGCATATTTCGCCGATGAGGTCATGTGGCAGTCGATAACCACAATCAGCTCGCACTTCTTATCATCCTGAAGGATTTCATGGGTACGGTTGATTTCAGAATGCTGGTTAATCAGGCAGTTACCGGCATAGTTCCAGATCATTTTGATCGGCACATCCAGCTTATCTTTCCCGCGCACACCATCACGCAGCGCTGTCATTTCCGGGCCACGTTCAATGGCATCGGTCCACATAAACATCGAAATGCTGGTCTGGATCGGGTTTTCGAGGGTCGGCATACGGACAAACGGTAAGCTGTATGAACCTTCACGCGCGCCGCTGTTGCCTCCGTTAATACCAACGTTACCGGTCAGAATCGCCAGCATCGAGATAGCACGGGTTGCGATTTCACCGTTAGCGTGACGCTGCGGGCCCCATCCCTGGCTGATAAACGCCGGTTTGGTACTACCGATTTCACGAGCCAATTTGATGATTTTGTCTGCCGGAACACCAGTGATTTGCGAGGCCCATTCCGGCGTTTTAGCCACGCCATCTGGCCCTTCACCCAGAATATAAGCTTTATAGTGACCATTTTTCGGCGCACTGGCTGGCAGTGTTTTCTCGTCGTAGCCAACGCAATATTTATCGAGGAATGCCTGATCCACCAGTTTTTCGGTGATCATGACATACGCCAGACCGTTAACCAGTGCGGCATCTGTTCCCGGACGAATAGGGATCCACTCATCTTCGCGCCCGGCACCGGTGTCGGTATAGCGCGGATCGATGATGATCATGCGGGCATTAGATTTCTGGCGTGCCTGTTCAAGATAGTAAGTCACCCCACCGCCACTCATTCGCGTTTCGCCAGGGTTATTACCAAACAGCACTACCAGTTTACTGTTTTCGATATCCGACGGGCTGTTACCATCTGCCCAGCCGCCGTAGGTATAGTTCAAACCTTCCGCAATTTGCGCGGAAGAGTAGTCACCGTAATGGTTCAGATAACCGCCGCAGCAGTTCATCAGGCGCGCGACCAGGGTATTTCCCGGGGGCCAGGAGCGGGTCATGGTGCCGCCCAGCGTACCGGTGCCATAGTTCAGATAGATGGATTCGTTGCCGTACTCTTTGATCAGGCGCTGCATATTGGTCGCGATGATGTCGTAGGCTTCTTCCCAGCTAATGCGCTCAAATTTGCCTTCACCGCGCGCCCCGACTCGTTTCATCGGATATTTCAGGCGGTCCGGATTATAGACACGGCGACGCATGGAACGTCCACGCAGACAGGCGCGAACCTGGTGCAGGCCGTCGTAATTGTCATCGCCGGTATTGTCCGTTTCGACATATTTGATTTCACCGTCCACGACGTGCATACGTAGCGGGCAGCGACTACCACAGTTAACTGTACAGGCGCTCCAGATAACCTTTTCGTCTGATTTTGTTGGAATGGCGCTATCGACAGCGTGCGCAATCCGACTAAAAGGTAATGTTAATGCGCTGCTGGCCATTGCCAGGCCGCCGATCGCTGTCGTTTTTACCAAACCACGGCGACTCACCTCAGCAGCCAATACCGCATCAGGGATTTTCGTTTTCATAATGGCTCACTCAAGCTTGCTCACGATTGATTCCAGTAACAAACCGTATTGTGTAATTATTTCTATAGCAGCTCGCTATATAGGCTTGTATACATCGAATAATTTGAAAATCAAAGAGATAGGTAGATTTTCACTCGAAAGTAGTATTACGTGTAAGTGAGGAGTAATTATTGTTCGGTATCAAAGGGAGACAAAAAAAGCGCCCGCAGGCGCTTTTTAGATTCAGAAAAATTGGGTATTAGCCAATATATTCCAGTCCGTTCATATACGGACGCAGAACTTCTGGTACTTCAATACGACCATCAGCCTGCTGATAGTTTTCCATTACTGCAACCAGCGTACGACCAACAGCCAGACCAGAACCGTTCAGGGTATGAACCAGACGGGTTTTCTTGTCCGACTTGCTGCGGCAACGTGCCTGCATACGACGTGCCTGGAAATCCCAAACGTTGGAGCAGGAAGAGATCTCACGGTAGGTGTTCTGTGCCGGGATCCATACTTCCAGGTCATAGGTTTTGCAAGCGCCAAAGCCCATGTCGCCGGTACAAAGGATGATTTTACGGTACGGCAGGCCCAGCAGCTGCAGGGCTTTTTCTGCATGACCAGTCATCTCTTCCAGCGCCGCCATTGAGTCTTCCGGGCGCACGATCTGCACCATTTCAACTTTGTCGAACTGGTGCATACGGATCAGACCACGGGTGTCACGACCATATGAACCGGCTTCAGAACGGAAGCATGGGGTGTGGGCGGTCATCTTAATTGGCAGATCATCTTCATCGATGATTTCACCGCGCACCAGGTTAGTCAGCGGAACTTCTGCCGTTGGGATCAGCGCATAGTTACTGGTGTCTGCTTCTTCTTCCAGCGGACGAGTATGGAACAGATCGCCAGCAAATTTCGGCAGCTGACCCGTACCGTACAGCGTGTCCTGGTTAACCAGGTACGGAACATAGTTCTCACTGTAGCCATGCTGTTCGGTATGCAGATCCAGCATAAACTGCGACAGTGCGCGGTGCATGCGAGCAATCTGCCCTTTCATTACCACAAAGCGGGAACCAGTCAGCTTAACTGCAGCTGCAAAGTCGAGGCCAGAGTGCATTTCACCCAGCGTCACGTGGTCACGAACTTCAAAGTCAAACTCACGCGGGGTACCCCAGCGGCTGACTTCAACGTTGTCATTTTCGTCTTTACCTACCGGCACTTCATCTGCAGGCAGGTTAGGGATGGTCAGCGCGATATCGCGAATTTCAGCCTGTAAAGCATCCAGCTCGGCTTTTGCTGCATCCAGCTCTTCGCCCAGTTTGTTCACTTCCAGACGTAAAGGCTCGATATCTTCCCCGCGCGCTTTCGCCTGGCCAATGGATTTCGATCGGGAGTTACGCTCCGCTTGCAGGTTTTCCGTTTTGACCTGCAATACTTTACGACGCTCTTCAAGAGCGCCCAGCTTATCTACATCCAGCTTAAAGCCCCGGCGTGCCAGTTTTTCAGCGACTGCGTCTGGCTCATTACGCAGCAGATTGGGATCGAGCATGCTTATCCTGTGCTTATCGAATTAAATGGGAGATGTGGCCACAGCCTGCGACCACAGGGATACAGTAACAACATTACCGCAACGATAACATTAACGGTAGCGTTTTATGGGGCTATTTTGATCCTGTTCAGCCAGCCAGGCGAGCTTTTCGCCAATCTTGCCTTCAAGGCCCCTGTTTGTCGGGAAATAATAGCGTGTTTGTGCTATTTCCCGCGGGAAGTAAACCTCACCGGCAGCATAAGCGTTTGCTTCATCATGAGCGTAACGATATTCCTGCCCGTAGCCCATTTCCTTCATTAATTTCGTCGGCGCATTACGCAAATGAACCGGCACGTCATAATCCGGACGTTCGCGAGCATCCGCCAGCGCAGCTTTAAACGCAGTGTAGACAGCGTTGCTTTTTGGCGCGCAGGCCAGGTAAACAATCGCCTGAGCAATGGCGCGTTCACCTTCCGCCGGGCCAACGCGAGTAAAGCAATCCCAGGCCGCAATTGCCACCTGCATCGCCCGTGGGTCGGCATTGCCGACATCTTCGGAAGCAATTGCCAGGCAACGACGCGCGACATATAACGGATCGCCACCAGCGGTAATAATTCGCGCATACCAGTAGAGCGCCGCATCGGGTGCGCTACCACGTACCGACTTATGCAGTGCGGAAATGAGATCGTAAAAGCGATCGCCTTTGTTATCAAAGCGGGCGCTTCGCTCACCGGCGATTTCGGTCAATAATTCAGGCTTCAGGACCCGCTTACCGCTATCATTGACTTCGGCCATATCCGCCATCATTTCCAGCGTATTTAACGCCCGGCGCGCGTCGCCATTCACCAGTTCAGCAATGGCGCGTCGTGTTTCATCTGGCAGAACAATATCCTGACCACCATAACCACGGGTCTTGTCTTCCATCGCCTGAGTTAGTACTTGCTCAATATCCTCTGTACCCAGGGATTTCAACAGATAGACACGGGCACGGGAAAGCAGTGCCGAATTAAGCTCAAACGACGGGTTTTCAGTGGTTGCGCCAATAAAAGTGATGGTGCCGTCTTCAATATGTGGCAGAAATGCATCCTGCTGGCTTTTGTTGAATCGGTGCACTTCGTCAACAAAAAGAATAGTGCGGCGACCTGCATTGCGGTTTTGCCGGGCGCGCTCGATCGCCTCGCGAATCTCTTTCACGCCAGAGGTGACGGCAGAAATACGTTCCACATCAGCGTTCGCATAGCGGGCAATCACTTCAGCGAGGGTTGTTTTGCCGGTACCCGGTGGCCCCCAGAGGATCATAGAATGTAAATGCCCGGCTTCGATAGCGCGCGGCAACGGCTTCCCCGCAGCCAGCAAATGTTGCTGGCCGATATACTGTGCTAAATTTTCTGGCCGCATACGCGCGGCCAGAGGTTGAAAAGTATTATCCGAAAAATCGAGCGACAGATTGCTCACTCAGGTGCCTCTACTTACGTTGATCATCTACCGTGACGCCTTGCGGCGGGGTGAAGGTAAATTTCGCTGCATCCACAGCCCCATTTTGCTGGGATTTCAGTTGATAACTGCTGCGCTGATCGTCCTGCTCCACCGCGCTAAACTGATGGATTGTGCCATCACGTCCCACGTTAATGGTGAACTGCTTCAGATTGCCATTGCTGGCTTTCGGCGTCAGGACAAAGTCATCGCCATTCTGTTTGATATTGTACTGCTGCCAGTCGCTGGACTGGTTGCGGGCAATCAGCATAAACGGCGTATTACCGGTGGCATCTTTCAGCCAAGTTGCCGTAGCTTGCTCAACGAACGGGTTATAGAACCACAGTGTTTTACCGTCAGAAACCAGAATGCTTTCATCAGGTTGTGTCATATGCCAGTTGAATAAGTTTGGACGTTTCACCCACAGATCGCCCTGACCTTCCTGCACCGCCGCGCCGCTACCGTCAGTCACTTTTTGTGTGAAGCTGGCGTGGAAGCTGCTGACTTTATCCAGGCGGCTTTTCAGATCGCTTGCGGCATCAGCCCAAACGCTGCTTGCTACTAAGCTTGAGAGTAATGCACAGGTGATGGCAATTTTTTTCATCATTATTCCTCAAATTACGTCACTCCCGATCGGGAGTTCCCTCTACTCTCTATTCCAGGCTAATAATCAGCTTGAGGAAAGAAGAAAATACTGAATTTTCAGTTGATAGAGTGCCGGATGCGACGCTACCGCGCCTTATCCGGCAATGCATTAATTAGTCAAACGGCGGTGGGGCCAGCACTTCACGATTACCGTTGTGCCCCTGTTCGCTGACAATCCCCTGCGCTTCCATCTGTTCGATAATACGCGCTGCACGGTTATAACCAATGCGGAACTGACGCTGTACGCCAGAAATTGACGCTTTGCGTTTTTCAGTGACAAACTGCACCGCCTGATCGAACAACGGATCCAGTTCTTCAGCGCCATCGAAACCGCCCGCGCCACCTTCGCTTTCACTGTCGGAAGTGATGCCATCAACATACTGTGGGCGACCACGCGCTTTCCAGTCCTGCACCACGGCATGAACTTCCTGATCGCGAACAAAAGCACCATGGACACGTACCGGCAACGTGGAGTTCGGCCCAGAGTAGAGCATATCCCCCATCCCCAGCAGTGATTCCGCGCCAGCCTGATCAAGAATGGTACGTGAGTCAATCTTACTGGATACGGTAAAGGCGATACGGGTCGGAATATTCGCTTTAATCAGACCAGTAATAACATCAACCGATGGACGCTGAGTTGCCAGTACGAGGTGGATACCCGCGGCACGGGCTTTTTGCGCCAGACGTGCTATCAGCTCTTCCACTTTTTTACCTACCGTCATCATCAGGTCGGCAAATTCGTCAACCAACACCACAATGTATGGTTCTTTTTTCAGCACCGGATGCTGGGCATCCATACTGTCACCCGGCTTCCAGTACGGGTCTGGAATCGGACGCATCATGCGATCGGCTTCAGCAATTTTTTCGTTATAACCCGCCAGATTACGCACACCCAGCGCAGACATCAGTTTATAACGACGCTCCATCTCGTTAACACACCAGCGCAGCGCGTTGGCGGCATCTTTCATATCAGTAACGACTTCCGTTAACAGATGCGGAATGCCTTCATAAACCGAAAGCTCCAGCATTTTCGGGTCGATCATGATGAAACGCACATCTTCTGGCTGTGCTTTATAAAGCATGCTCAGGATCATCGCGTTCACACCGACAGATTTACCGGAACCGGTAGTCCCCGCAACCAACAAGTGCGGCATTTTCGCCAGATCGGCAACCACCGGCTCACCGGCGATATCTTTACCCAGCACCACGGTTAATGGCGACGGATTATCGCGGAATTTGGCGTTATCCAAAACTTCGCGCAGATAAACGGTTTGTCGTTTTTTATTTGGTAACTCCAGACCTACATAGGGTTTGCCAGGAATAACTTCAACGACACGCACCGCCACCGTCGAAAGTGAACGGGCAAGGTCCCGTGACAAGTTAGAAATGCGCGCCGCTTTTACGCCAGGAGCCAGGTTAAGTTCAAAGCGAGTGATAACCGGCCCCGGAGAGTAATTGACGACATCGGCTTTAATACGGAAATCAGCCAGACGCGCTTCCACCAGGCGAGCCATTTGTTCAAGCGCAAAGGTATCTACCGGCTCCACTTCGCTCGGCGGCGGTGTCAGCAAATCCAGAGAAGGCAGCGGCGTCGTCGGTTTATGCAACGGACGGCTGTCGCCATTACGCATCAACAGCGGATGAAGCAGGGTATCCTGCGGCTGCGGTGCAACCGGTTGTTGCGGCTGCTGATACTGCTGCTGCGGCGCAACTGGTTGTTGCGGCTGCTGATATTGCGGCTGTGGCGCAACCGGTTGTTGCGGCTGCTGATATTGTGGCTGCGGCGCAACCGGTTGTTGCGGCTGCTGTACAGGTTCAACAATTGGCGTAAACAACGGTTCGTGTGGACCATCATCTAGCAACGCTTTCATTGGCGAAAATTCAAAATCATCCAGCGAGAACGGATTCGCCCCAGCCGGTTGTTCGCCGGAATAACGTTGTTGTTGAGTTTGCGCAAACTGACGAGCCAGTTCAGCCTCTGCCGCAGCATCTGCATCTTCTGTGTTCACGGGCACATCATGTTGATACTGTTCGCCATAGCGTTGCTGCTGTGTCTGGGCGAACTGACGTGCCAGTTCATCCTGCTGCATCGCATCGATTTCATCATCGTTATACTGATCGCCAGAATCATACTGATTGCGCTGGGCTTCACGGGCTTTCTCTTCCGCCGCACGCTGTGAGGGCAGCTTAATACCGTAAGACGCCAGTTCACGTCGAGTTGGCACGCGGATACGTTTCGGTCGTGGCAACTGCGGGCCAATCCCCTCTTTGACCTGCGGACGCGGTCCACCGCTATTTGCCAGACTGAAGACTGGCGCGGCAACGGTTGCGGCAGCCCCCGTCGCCAGTGTCGCTTTTTTCACGCCAGATGCCAGCGGAGAAACAGCGGCAGCGGTTTCTACTGGAGGTACTGCTGCAACAGAAGGTGCTTTCAACGAAGATTTGATCGGTTCTGGTTCTTTAACCGGTTCTGGAATCGGTTGATACCAGGCCGCAAGTTGTTCACGTTCACGGGCTCGCTTCTCTTCCACTTCTTCAAAGTAGTAAAGCGGCGGACGCGCGGGTTTTGTCTCTTCTACAACGGGTTCAGGCTCCACAACAGGCTGCTGTTCAACAGGTTGCGGCTGTTGGTACAACGGCTCCTGAGCGGCTGGCTGCTGATAAGTTTGCTCAGTCTGGTATGTAGACTGTGGAGCAAAAGTGGATTGCTGCTCTTCGGCTTGCCAGGCGTTACCTGCCACCGGTTGTTCTGGCGCAGGGGCATAATACGGTTGCTGAACAGGTTGTTCCGCCGCAGGAGCGTAGTAAGGTTGTTGCACAGGTTGTTCAGCTGCAGGCGCATAATACGGCTGCTGTGGCTGTACAGGTTGTTGCAGCGGCTCATTATATTGCACTGCAGGCTGCGCATATTGTGGCTGCTGTGGGTAACCTTCCGGTGCAGGAGCAATAACCGGCTCTCCCGTTTGTGGACCCGGTACAGGCTGCCAGGCTACTGTAGGTTGCGAAGGTGGAACATCAACAGAAGTAACAGGCGGCGTCTGGGTCACAGGTTCAACCGGCGCAGCCCAGCTTTGTGTCGCCGTGGTAGCAGCAGCTGCTACAGCAACAGGTTCGGTAATTGGCGCACCGTTTAATAATGGATCGTATTCGTCATATTCTGGCTGCGTTGCACGATTGCCCGAAAATAGGACGTCGTCCGGGTCGGCAGCCACACCGCGTGCAGTGTAGATAATCTCTTCTTCATCATCCATCCGCTTACCGGAGAACAACGCAGCGTCTGTTTGCCGCCCCATCGGATTAATGAATTTTTCCGCCAACCGTTTACGACGCGCTAGCGCGCCGCGAAGAATACGGGCACGGCGTGATTCATGCTGTTTGCCGTGGTTTTCATCTTCATACTCTTCGTCATCTTCATATTCATCTTCATCGACCCAGGTATCATCGCGACGGGTACGATTACTGGCGAAGGTGAGAATGTTTAAAATCCAGCCGCCGAGTTTTTCAGCAATGGTCACCCATGACCAACCGGTGAACAGCGTCAGGCCCGCAGCCCAAACGCAGAGCAGCGCAATAGTTCCCCCGCTACTGTGTAGCAGTGGTTGTAGCGTAGTGCTTAGTAAGCTGCCAATGACGCCACCGGAGGCAAAATACCAGATATCGTCAGCGTTGATTGCCGCCAGACCACAGGAGGTAAGGATGAGCGCCAAAACGCCAATGATGCGTAGCGAAACGGCAAAATAATCAATGTATTCGTCACTGGACTGATGACGCCAGGCAAACCAACAACCGCCGACAATAATGACGGGAATGGTGTAAGCCAACACGCCAAAAATAAAGAACAGCGTATCTGCCAGCCACGCACCGGGCATCCCACCTAAATTATGGATAGGTTCATGCCAGGCCGTTTGCGACCAGCTGGGGTCCGAAGGGTTAAAGCTTAGTAAGGCAGCCATCAACCAGACGGCAAACAGGACAATAAGGATCAGCAACGCTTCCAGAAGGCGACGGCCGCTACTTAACTTTGTCAATGTGACTTCTTTGTCTTCAGTGTATTCCTGGCTCAAGAAAGGCTCTCCAGGTTACAGGCTTTTCCTGCCCGATGCTAAAACGGACAACAGTACCAGGTTACCCCAGTACTGTTGCTGTATGGATTAACAGGAGTGTAATCAAAATACGCCGATTTTGCACCTGTTCCGTGTTAGCGCGTCTTAATAACCAGACGATTACTCTGCTTGACTTCTTCCATAACAACGTATGTCCGTGTGTCATTGACGCCAGGCAGACGCAGCAGGGTTTCCCCCAGCAACTTACGGTAAGCTGACATATCCGGCACGCGTGTTTTCAACAGGTAGTCGAAATCACCAGATACTAAATGACACTCCTGAATTTCTTCAAGTTTTTGTACAGCGGTATTGAATTGTTCAAACACATCCGGTGCGCCACGATTCAGAGTAATCTCAACGAATACCAGAAGTGATGCATCCAGATAATGGGGGTTAAGCAGCGCCGTATAGCCCTGAATAAACCCTTGTCTTTCCAGCCGACGCACACGCTCAAGGCACGGCGTTGGGGAAAGTCCCACACGTTTAGAAAGCTCGACGTTAGAAATACGCCCATCCTTTTGCAACTCATTAAGAATGTTACGATCGATACGGTCGAGATCTTTGCCAGGGCGCTTCTTGCTATCTACCATTATTATTGTCTCTCTGTATTCCTTCCCTACTCCTGTCTGACCCTGAAACATCACTGTTCAGAGTCGCTACCCGTCACGATAGACCGAAATCATGAAGATTCACGGCGCGCAATGCCTGGGTCTACGGTGAGAAGACCGTTGCCTTGTGGCAGCTATCGACATCACGAATGGCGTCTGTCCACGCCATACGTAGATTTCACTAGCACGGTAAACATGGTATTTACATGCATGGTTATGCGCATATAAGAATACTGTTTTTTTTCTTCCTCGAATGTTTTCGCAAAACACCAGGGGATTGTCAAAGCAAAACATCGATTTTTAGTACAACATGCCAGATATTCATTAACAGGGGCGTTTATTCATCATTTAATCGGCTTATAAAGCGGGAAATTTAAGTAGCAGGGGTGATAATGACGGGAGAATTTGGCCTGCTTATCGATGCTGCCGATTGCACAAATTGTTAACAAAATCGTCATACTCTTTTTTTACGTCTGTAAATTCCCTACAATCCTGCCCATTGTCTGCCAACAACTATGGGGATCTCATGGGCACGACCAAACACAGTAAACTGCTTATCCTGGGTTCAGGCCCGGCGGGATACACCGCTGCTGTCTATGCAGCGCGCGCCAACCTGCAACCTGTGCTGATTACCGGCATGGAAAAAGGCGGCCAACTGACCACCACTACGGAAGTAGAAAACTGGCCTGGCGATCCAAACGATCTGACCGGTCCGTTATTAATGGAGCGCATGCACGAACATGCCACCAAATTTGAAACTGAAATCATCTTTGATCACATCAACAAAGTTGATTTGCAGAATCGACCGTTCCGTCTGACTGGCGATAGCGGCGAATACACTTGCGACGCGCTGATTATTGCCACTGGAGCTTCTGCACGCTATCTCGGCCTGCCCTCTGAAGAAGCCTTTAAAGGCCGTGGAGTTTCTGCTTGTGCAACCTGCGACGGATTCTTCTATCGCAACCAGAAAGTTGCGGTCATCGGCGGCGGCAATACCGCGGTTGAAGAGGCGTTGTATCTGTCTAACATCGCTTCGGAAGTACATCTGATTCACCGCCGTGACGGTTTCCGCGCGGAAAAAATCCTCATTAAGCGTCTGATGGATAAAGTGGAGAACGGCAACATCATTCTGCACACCAACCGTACGCTGGAAGAAGTGACCGGCGATCAAATGGGTGTCACTGGCGTTCGTCTGCGCGATACGCAAAACAGCGATAACATCGAGTCACTCGACGTTGCCGGTCTGTTTGTTGCTATCGGTCACAGCCCGAATACTGCCATTTTCGAAGGGCAGCTGGAACTGGAAAACGGCTACATCAAAGTACAGTCGGGTATTCATGGTAATGCCACCCAGACCAGCATTCCTGGCGTCTTTGCCGCGGGTGACGTGATGGATCATATTTATCGTCAGGCCATTACTTCGGCCGGTACAGGCTGCATGGCAGCACTTGATGCGGAACGCTACCTCGATGGTTTAGCTGACGCAAAATAATTTTACAAATCAGTAACAAAAGTAAAGAAGGCGACACCTTGCGACTATGGGTCGCCTTTATTTTTTCCCCGTTGTAACATTGCTCTGCAAATAATTCTGATAACTCACCTGCTAAGCGTGCAATGAATAAATCTCGTCAAAAAGAGTTAACCCGCTGGTTAAAACAGCAAAGCGTCATCTCCCAACGTTGGCTGAATATTTCTCGTCTGCTGGGCTTTGTGAGCGGCATATTGATCATTGCCCAGGCCTGGTTCATGGCGCGAATTCTGCAACATATGATTATGGAGAATATTCCCCGTGAAGCCCTGCTGCTTCCCTTTACGTTACTGGTTCTGACCTTTGTACTGCGCGCATGGGTGGTCTGGTTACGCGAACGGGTGGGTTATCACGCCGGGCAGCATATCCGCTTTGCCATCCGCCGGCAGGTTCTCGACCGTCTGCAACAAGCAGGGCCAGCGTGGATTCAGGGTAAACCTGCGGGGAGCTGGGCGACGCTGGTACTCGAGCAAATTGACGATATGCATGATTACTATGCACGCTACCTGCCGCAAATGGCGCTGGCAGTGTCGGTGCCGTTGCTGATTGTGGTGGCAATCTTCCCCTCAAACTGGGCTGCGGCGCTCATTCTGCTGGGCACTGCACCGTTAATTCCGTTGTTTATGGCGCTGGTTGGAATGGGGGCTGCCGATGCTAACCGACGTAACTTTCTCGCTCTTGCTCGCTTAAGTGGGCATTTCCTCGATCGCCTGCGCGGCATGGAAACATTGCGTATTTTTGGTCGTGGTGAAGCTGAAATTGAAAGTATTCGTTCTGCTTCGGAAGATTTCCGCCAACGGACAATGGAAGTGCTACGGCTGGCATTTTTATCCTCCGGCATTCTCGAATTTTTTACCTCGCTGTCAATTGCTCTGGTGGCGGTCTACTTTGGTTTTTCCTATCTCGGCGAGCTGGATTTTGGTCACTACGATACTGGCGTGACGCTGGCTGCGGGTTTTCTGGCCCTGATCCTTGCGCCAGAGTTTTTCCAGCCATTACGCGATCTCGGTACGTTTTATCATGCTAAAGCCCAGGCTGTTGGTGCAGCTGACAGTCTGAAAACGTTTATGGAAACCCCGCTCGCCCATCCGCAGCGTGGCGAGGTGGAATTAGCATCGACCGATCCGGTGACCATTGAGGCCGAGGATCTGTTTATCACGTCGCCGGAAGGTAAAACGCTGGCCGGACCGCTGAACTTTACTTTGCCAGCAGGCCAACGTGCCGTGTTGGTTGGTCGCAGCGGTTCAGGTAAAAGTTCACTGTTGAACGCGCTTTCTGGTTTTCTCTCATATCAGGGATCGCTACGAATCAACGGGATAGAATTACGCGATTTATCACCAGAATCATGGCGTAAACATCTCTCCTGGGTTGGGCAAAATCCACAATTACCGGCAGCAACATTACGGGATAACGTACTACTGGCGCGACCTGATGCCAGCGAACATGAATTACAAGCAGCGCTGGATAACGCCTGGGTCAGCGAGTTTCTACCGCTCCTGCCACAAGGCGTTGATACGCCTGTTGGCGACCAGGCTGCCCGCCTTTCCGTGGGGCAGGCGCAGCGCGTGGCGGTGGCCCGTGCGTTACTAAATCCCTGCTCGCTATTACTATTGGATGAACCCGCTGCCAGCCTTGATGCTCACAGTGAACAGCGCGTAATGGAGGCGCTGAATGCCGCCTCTCTGCGCCAGACAACGTTAATGGTCACCCACCAGTTAGAAGATCTTGCTGACTGGGATATCATTTGGGTAATGCAGGATGGTCAGATTATTGAGCAAGGACGTTACGCGGAATTAAGTGTGGCTGGTGGCCCATTCGCCAAATTACTGGCCCATCGTCAGGAGGAGATTTAAATGCGCGCTTTGCTACCCTATCTGGCACTGTATAAACGTCATAAATGGATGTTAAGTCTTGGTATCGTGCTGGCAATTGTCACGCTGCTCGCCAGTATCGGTCTGTTGACACTTTCCGGCTGGTTCCTCTCGGCCTCAGCGGTTGCGGGGGTTGCCGGACTGTACAGCTTCAACTATATGCTACCCGCTGCGGGCGTGCGTGGCGCAGCAATCACCCGTACTGCCGGGCGTTATTTTGAACGTCTGGTAAGTCACGACGCGACTTTCCGCGTGTTGCAGCATCTGCGCATTTACACCTTCAGCAAATTGCTGCCCCTCTCCCCTGCCGGACTGGCGCGCTATCGTCAGGGCGAATTGCTCAATCGCGTGGTGGCGGATGTTGATACGCTCGATCATCTTTACCTGCGCGTTATCTCGCCGCTGGTGGGCGCTTTTGTGGTGATTATGGTGGTGACAATCGGGTTAAGTTTCCTTGATTTCACCCTCGCCTTTACGCTGGGCGGCATTATGTTACTGACGCTTTTCCTGATGCCACCGCTGTTTTATCGTGCGGGAAAAAGCACCGGGCAAAATCTGACTCATCTTCGCGGACAGTATCGCCAACAACTGACGGCCTGGCTGCAAGGGCAAGCTGAGCTGACCATTTTTGGTGCCAGCGATCGTTATCGCACGCAACTAGAGAATACAGAAATTCAATGGCTGGAAGCGCAACGCCGTCAATCTGAACTGACCGCATTGTCGCAAGCGATAATGCTGCTCATTGGCGCGTTAGCGGTGATCCTGATGCTGTGGATGGCGTCTGGCGGCGTTGGCGGCAATGCTCAACCCGGCGCGTTAATTGCCCTGTTTGTCTTCTGCGCGTTAGCCGCGTTTGAAGCACTGGCACCAGTAACGGGTGCATTTCAGCATCTGGGGCAAGTCATTGCCTCTGCCGTTCGGATCACTGATTTAACGGATCAAAAACCGGAAGTCACCTTCCCTGATACCCAAACTCGTGTTGCCGATCGCGTTTCGCTGACATTACGGGATGTTCAGTTCACTTATCCGGAGCAATCCCAACAGGCACTTAAAGGGATTTCTCTTCAGGTAAACGCCGGGGAACATATTGCGATTCTCGGGCGAACCGGATGCGGCAAATCAACACTGTTACAACTACTGACCCGCGCTTGGGACCCGCAACAGGGCGAGATTTTGCTTAACGATAGCCCCATAGCCAGCCTGAATGAAGCGGCTCTACGACAGACCATCAGCGTTGTTCCTCAGCGAGTGCATCTGTTTAGCGCCACGCTGCGTGATAATCTGTTACTCGCCTCGCCTGGCAGTAGTGATGAGGCTCTGGCGGAGAGCTTGCGTCGCGTTGGTCTGGAGAAGCTGCTCGAGGATGCAGGTCTCAACAGTTGGTTAGGTGAAGGCGGACGCCAGCTCTCCGGTGGTGAACTGCGCCGTCTGGCTATCGCCCGTGCGCTGTTACATGATGCGCCACTGGTGTTGCTGGATGAACCTACCGAAGGCTTAGATGCCACAACCGAAAGCCAGATCCTTGAATTGCTTGCAGAAATGATGCGTGAGAAAACGGTGTTAATGGTCACCCATCGACTTCGCGGACTCTCTCGTTTCCAACAAATAATAGTGATGGACAACGGGCAAATTATTGAGCAAGGTACTCACGCAGAGCTGCTTGCCAGACAGGGGCGTTATTACCAGTTCAAGCAGGGTTTGTAAGCTATTATTGAACGATCCGACTTGCGTGGAGTTTTGCGGTCATGCGCCTGGTTCAGCTTTCTCGCCATTCAATAGCCTTCCCTTCCCCGGAAGGCGCATTACGTGAGCCTAACGGCCTGCTGGCACTTGGGGGCGATCTTAGCCCTGCGCGCCTGTTAATGGCTTACCAGCGTGGTATTTTTCCGTGGTTTTCTCCAGGCGACCCCATCCTCTGGTGGTCGCCCGATCCCCGCGCGGTGCTATGGCCAGAATCACTGCATATCAGCCGTAGTATGAAGCGATTTCATAAACGCTCGCCCTATCGTGTCACGATGAATTACGCTTTTGGTCAGGTCATTGAAGGCTGTGCCAGCGATCGCGAAGAAGGAACCTGGATCACGCGTGGCGTGGTCGAAGCCTACCATCGCCTTCACGAACTCGGCCATGCCCACTCCATTGAAGTCTGGCGTGAAGATGAGCTTGTCGGCGGTATGTACGGCGTGGCCCAGGGAACGCTATTTTGTGGCGAGTCCATGTTCAGCCGGATGGAAAATGCGTCTAAAACGGCGCTTCTGGTATTCTGTGAGGAATTTATCGGTCATGGCGGTAAGCTTATCGACTGCCAGGTCCTTAACGATCACACAGCATCGCTTGGTGCCTGCGAAATTCCCCGCCGGGATTACCTTAATTATCTCAATCAAATGCGCCTCGGACGATTGCCGAATAATTTCTGGGTACCACGATGCTTGTTTTCACCACAAGAATGAATGTTTTCGGCACATTTCTCCCCAGAGTGTTATAATTGCGGTCGCAGAGTTGGTTACGCTCATTACCCCGCTGCCGATAAGGAATTTTTCGCGTCAGGTAACGCCCATCGTTTATCTCACCGCTCCCTTATACGTTGCGCTTTTGGTGCGGCTTAGCCGTGTGTTTTCGGAGTAATGTGCCGAACCTGTTTGTTGCGATTTAGCGCGCAAATCTTTACTTATTTACAGAACTTCGGCATTATCTTGCCGGTTCAAATTACGGTAGTGATACCCCAGAGGATTAGATGGCCAAAGAAGACAATATTGAAATGCAAGGTACCGTTCTTGAAACGTTGCCTAATACCATGTTCCGCGTAGAGTTAGAAAACGGTCACGTGGTTACTGCACACATCTCCGGTAAAATGCGCAAAAACTACATCCGCATCCTGACGGGCGACAAAGTGACTGTTGAACTGACCCCGTACGACCTGAGCAAAGGCCGCATTGTCTTCCGTAGTCGCTGATTGTTTTACCGCCTGATGGGCGAAGAGAAAGAACGAGTAAAAGGTCGGTTTAACCGGCCTTTTTATTTTGTGATATGTATGAAGTACTTTGGAAGTATAAGTCCGTAACTTGTCTCGATGTAGATATACTGCACAACTTGTTTACAGTATGAGCAAACAATAATTATCATTAAAATTCTTCTTGACCGTTTTACTCCAACTCCCTATAGTAGCGCCCCGTTGCCACCCATGAGGTTTGGTAGCAAAACAATTTGGTGAGGTGTCCGAGTGGCTGAAGGAGCACGCCTGGAAAGTGTGTATACGGCAACGTATCGGGGGTTCGAATCCCCCCCTCACCGCCATATTTAAAGAAGAGCTCGTACGAAAGTGCGAGCTTTTTTTTCGCATTTTATCTGTCTGTACGGCAGTGAATATGGTGGGCGGGTGGAGTATGTTACCTGTGAATTTCTAAGCTGCCTGTACGGCAGTGAACGCGTTCGCAAAGGTTTTACCGCACCCCGTCGATTTCTAAGCTGCCTGTACGGCAGTGAACTCAAATACTACACGTTTAGCCCGTTGTTAATAAAGCAAAACCATCCCATTCTCCTGCAGCACCCTTTTTTATCCTTACCTTCCCGCAGCACTAATTATCAACAACTTACCATCATCATTAAAAAAAGGGTCTGAACCTCCTCCACCCCATAAACAAAAAGTCCGTAACCTCTTTCGAGATTACGGACTTGACCAACCTACCTAACAATCAGATTAATGCGCTGCTTCCGCCTTGTGCTTTTGTGCACTCTGGAATCCGTAAGTCAGCTCATTTTTCTCTTTATCCAGCGCGACGGTGACCTGACCGCCGTCCACCAGCGAACCAAACAGCAGTTCGTTGGCGAGCGGTTTTTTCAGGTTGTCCTGGATGACACGCGCCATCGGACGTGCGCCCATTGCCCGGTCGTAACCTTTCTCGGCCAGCCAGTTACGCGCTTCCTGGCTCACTTCCAGAGAAACACCTTTCTGATCCAGCTGAACCTGCAACTCGACGATGAATTTATCCACCACCTGATGGATCACGTCGGTTGACAGATGATCAAACCAGATAATGTTGTCGAGACGGTTACGGAATTCCGGTGTAAAGATCTTCTTGATCTCCTCCATCGCATCGGTGCTGTTATCCTGGTGGATAAGACCAATGGATTTACGCTCAGTTTCACGTACCCCGGCGTTGGTGGTCATCACCAGCACCACGTTACGGAAGTCCGCTTTGCGTCCGTTGTTATCGGTCAGCGTACCGTTGTCCATCACCTGCAACAGAATATTGAACACGTCAGGGTGCGCTTTCTCGATTTCGTCCAGCAGCAGAACCGCATGTGGATGCTTGATGACCGCATCAGTCAGCAAACCGCCCTGATCAAAACCAACGTATCCCGGAGGCGCACCAATCAGACGGCTGACGGTATGGCGTTCCATATACTCGGACATATCAAAGCGCAGAAGCTCAATGCCCAAAGCTTTCGAAAGCTGTACCGTCACCTCTGTTTTCCCGACCCCGGTAGGACCGGCAAACAGGAACGAACCGACCGGTTTATGTTCGTGACCTAAACCTGCACGCGCCATCTTAATGGCTTCAGTCAGCGCCTCAATGGCTTTATCCTGACCGAAGACCAGCATTTTCAGGCGATCGCCGAGGTTTTTCAGGGTATCGCGGTCACTCTGAGAAACACTCTTCTCTGGAATGCGTGCAATACGGGCCACCACGGACTCAATATCCGCCACATTAACGGTTTTCTTGCGTTTGCTTACCGGCATCAGGCGTGCGCGAGCGCCCGCTTCGTCGATAACATCAATCGCTTTATCCGGCAGATGACGATCATTGATGTATTTCACCGCCAGCTCTACCGCCGCACGCACCGCTTTTGCGGTATAACGCACGTCGTGGTGCGCTTCATACTTCGGTTTCAGGCCATTGATGATTTGAACAGTTTCTTCGATTGACGGTTCAGTAATATCAATTTTCTGGAAGCGACGCGCCAGAGCACGGTCTTTCTCGAAAATGTTGCTGAACTCCTGATAGGTTGTCGAACCAATTACACGAATTTTACCGCTGGAGAGCAACGGTTTGATTAGGTTAGCCGCATCGACCTGACCACCAGACGCTGCCCCCGCACCGATAATGGTGTGGATCTCATCAATAAACAGGATGCTGTTAGTGTCCTGCTCCAGCTGCTTGAGCAACGCTTTAAAACGTTTTTCAAAGTCGCCGCGATATTTTGTGCCCGCTAACAGAGAACCGATATCGAGAGAGTAAATCGTACAGTCAGCCATCACTTCCGGCACATCGCCCTGAACAATTCGCCAGGCAAGACCTTCTGCAATCGCGGTTTTACCGACACCAGATTCCCCCACCAGCAGCGGGTTGTTTTTACGGCGACGGCAGAGAACCTGAATAGCACGCTCCAGCTCCTTCTCACGACCAATCAGTGGGTCGATTCCGCCCACGCGCGCAAGCTGATTCAGGTTCGTCGTGAAATTCTCCATACGTTCCTCCCCACCAGCTTGTTCTTCGCTGTTTGGCTGGCTGCCAGGATCAGAAGACTGTGTCGGCTCGTCTTTACGCGTGCCATGAGAGATAAAATTCACCACATCGAGACGGCTGACTTCATGTTTACGCAACAGATATGCCGCCTGCGACTCCTGTTCGCTAAAGATAGCGACCAGAACGTTTGCACCGGTAACCTCATTGCGACCGGAGGACTGGACATGGAAGACCGCACGTTGCAGTACACGCTGAAAACTCAGCGTCGGCTGTGTGTCGCGCTCCTCTTCACTGGCAGGCAGAACGGGTGTGGTTTGTTCAATAAAGGCTTCCAGTTCCTGACGGAGCGCAACCAAATCCACAGAACACGCTTCCAGCGCCTCCCGGGCAGATGGGTTACTGAGCAGCGCCAGTAACAAGTGCTCGACGGTCATAAACTCATGACGGTGCTCGCGCGCTCTGGCGAAAGCCATATTTAAACTGAGTTCCAGTTCTTGATTGAGCATAGGCACCTCCCCCAATTTTTATGCCTGCATTCAGGCTTTTTCTAGCGTACACAGCAATGGATGCTCATTCTCCCTCGCGTACTTGTTCACCATCGCCACTTTGGTTTCTGCAACCTCGGCGGTAAAGACTCCGCAAATGGCCTTCCCCTGGTAGTGAACAGCGAGCATCAATTGCGTTGCACGTTCTACATCATAAGAAAAGAATTTTTGTAACACGTCAATAACAAACTCCATCGGAGTGTAATCATCATTGACTAATATCACTTTATACATAGATGGCGGTTTTAGCGCGTCGCGAACTTTTTCTTCCGCCAGTTGATCAAATTCCAGCCAGTCGTTCGTTTTACCCATTGTCAGTTATCATCTTCGGTTACGGTTATCGGCAGAACGCCCTGCCGCTGACAAGAGCTTATTTGCCTGACCAATCTACTCCACATGATAGATAACTATCATCTATCGTTGGCATCAGCGACATCTGTCACATTCCTGTCAATAGCGTTAACTGCTTCAAATTTTTGATTCATACCTGCCCCCTGGCCCCTGTCAAACGCTTGACGGCTCGCCCTAATTCTCTAAATTGTATTTCTAGAGTTGGCGAGGTTTTGAACAGCCCCCTCTCTGACCCCGGTTTATTCCATCTTACTTGTATAAGATTTGCGAAGGATGTCGAAGCATGGAAAAGGGTACTGTTAAGTGGTTCAACAATGCCAAAGGGTTTGGTTTCATCTGCCCTGAAGGCGGCGGCGAAGATATTTTCGCTCATTATTCCACCATTCAGATGGATGGTTACAGAACGCTAAAAGCTGGACAATCCGTTCAGTTTGATGTCCACCAGGGGCCAAAAGGCAATCACGCCAGTGTTATTGTGCCCGTCGAAGTAGAAGCGGCAGTCGCATAGCTCTTCTGTCTCATTGTGTACATCCTAAAGGCAAAATGCCAGTCCGATCGGCTGGCATTTTTATCTCAAAAATTACTCTCGTGCCAGAGCATCTACTGGATCCAGTCGTGCCGCATTTCGTGCGGGTAACCAGCCAAATAAAATCCCGGTGACCGTCGAGCAGAGAAACGCCAGCAGCAGCGCCAACGGTGAAAAACCAATCTCCCAGCCGGGTAAGAAAAGCTGCAAGGTGAAAGCAATTAACAGTGACAGAGTTATTCCCAACGCGCCACCGACCAGGCAAACCAGTACGGCTTCGATCAGGAACTGTTGCAAAACATCGCTTGCTCGCGCACCTACAGCCATGCGAATGCCAATTTCCCGCGTCCGCTCGGTCACTGACACCAGCATAATATTCATTACACCAATACCACCCACCACCAGCGAAATCACCGCCACCAGCGTCAGAAACAGTTGTAAAGTACGTGTGGTCTTTTCAACAGTTTTCAAGACGCCGTCCATGTTCCAGGTAAAGAAATCCTTCTTACCGTGGCGCAGTGAAAGTAAACGCGTGAGTTGCTGTTCCGCCTCGGCGCTGTCAAATCCTTCTTTCACCCTGACAGTAATGGAGTTAAGCCACGACTGGCCCATAACTCGCCCGGACATCGTGCTGTAAGGTAGCCAGACACGCAGCACTTTACTGCTACCAAACATCGACTGTTTTTCTTCCGCCACACCAATGACTCTGGCGGGCATATTGCCGACCAGAATCACCTCGCCAACCACATCTGCTTTATGGGGGAAAAGCTGGCGGCGAGTATTACTGTCGAGAACCACGACCTGCGCACGACCGTTCAGCTGCTCCTGATTAAAGGTGTTTCCTTCACTGAAGGTCATGCCATAGACATTAAAATAATCGCCGCTCACGCCATTGGCACTGGCAGCAACATCAACATTGTTATAACGCAGGCGCAGGTTTTGCGAGACGGCAGGTGTGGCTGAGGCGACCCACGGTTGTTTTTGGATGGCGATTAAGTCGTCGTACTTCAGCGCCTGCTGATATTGCGGATCGTCATCGCCAAAATCTTTCCCGGGATAGACATCAATAGTATTCGTACCTATAGAACGAATATCCGCCAGCACCATTTGTTTGGCGGCGTCACCCACCACGACAATGGAAACCACCGACGCAATACCGATAATAATCCCCAGCATGGTCAGTAAAGTACGCATTTTATTCGCTGCCAGTGCCCGCCATGCCATCGTCAGCGCCTCGTTAAAACCGCTGACAAACTGCCGCCAGCCAGACGCCGTGTTGACAACAGGTTCCGTCCCGCCAGTAACATTCACTTTTTCAATGGCGGGAGGATTGCGCACAATTTCGCCGTCGCGAATTTCGATCACCCGCTCGGCCTGAGCAGCGACCTGCGGATCGTGGGTGACGATAATCACCGTATGCCCACGATCGCGCAGCTGATGCAGGATCGCCATCACCTCTTCGCCAGAATGGCTGTCCAGTGCGCCAGTTGGTTCATCGGCAAGAATTACCTGACCACCGTTCATCAATGCCCGCGCGATGCTGACGCGCTGTTGCTGACCACCCGAAAGCTGTGCCGGATAATACTCTGTACGGTCTTCCAGCCCCAGCCGTTGCAGCAACTCCTGGGCACGAAGCAGTCGCTGTTTCCGCTCAAGACCAGCATAGACGGCGGGTACTTCAACGTTCTGCTCGGCGGTTAAATGCGAAAGCAAATGGTAACGCTGGAAAATAAAGCCGAAATGCTCGCGGCGCAGTTGCGCCAGCGCATCGGCGTCCAGCGTGGCAACATCCTGACCGGCGACGCGATAGGTGCCGCTGGTGGCCTTATCCAGACAGCCGAGAATATTCATCAGGGTCGATTTACCGGAACCCGAAGCGCCAACAATCGCTACCATCTCACCGGCATAAATATCGAGGGTGATGCCCTTCAGCACCTCAACCTGCTCATCACAGGCAGGATAGCTGCGACGAATATCCTTTAATTCGAGCAAGGGTGTCATTGCGCAGCTCCTGGTTTGGCCTCACCAATCACCACTTCATCGCCCGCTTCCAGCCCTTTGACAATCTCAACATCGGTATCGTTACGTGCGCCAATCGTCACTTCACGCTCGCGTGTTTCACCATTACGCAACAATTTGACTTTATAACGATTATCGCCAACCGGATCGCCTAACGCCGACAGAGGGATCGTCAGCACATTTTTCACATCGGTGAGCTGAATATGCACTTGCGCAGTCATATCCAGCCGCAGCAAACCATTGGGGTTGGGGACTTCAAAACGGGCGTAATAGAAAATAGCGTCGTTAACCTTTTCCGGCGTCGGTAGTACATCCTTGATTTGCCCCTCGTAGCGCGTCAGTGGATCGCCAAGCACCGTAAACCAGGCTTTTTGCCCCGGCTTCAGGTGGATTACATCCGCTTCAGAAACCTGCGCTTTTACCAGCATGGTGCTCATATCTGCCAGCGTCAGAATGTTCGGTGCTTGTTGTGCGGCAATCACCGTCTGGCCTTGCAGAGTGGTGATTTGCGTGACTTCCCCGGCCATCGGGGCAACGATGCGAGTGTAATCGAGATTGGTTTTAGCCGTATCGAGAGAAGCCTGATTGCGCTTGATTTGCGCGTCAATGGTGCCAATTTGCGCCTGTTTCACAGCCATCTCCGTCGCGGCGGTGTCGAGATCCTGCTGTGAAACAGCCTGCGTTTGTGCCAGACGTTGCTGACGGGAATACGTCACCCGCGCCAGTTTCAGCTCCGCTTCCGCCTGCTGCCGCTGCGCACGTAGCTCCATCAGCGTTGCTTCGACCTCCTTAATCTGGTTTTCAGCCTGTTCAGGATCAATAACCCCTAAAAGCTGGTCTTTTTTTACTTTATCGCCAATCGCCACCGACAGAGTTTTCAACTGACCGCTGACCTGCGCGCCCACATCAACCTTACGCAGCGCGTCCAGCTTTCCGGTCGCCAGCACGCTTTGCTGTAAATCACCGGGGCGCACAATCAGTGTCTGATAAGTCGGCACGGGTGCGTTAAGAATTCTCCATAACGTAATCAGTCCGGCGATGACTATCACCAGCGCAATAACGTAACGCTTCTTCACGGTTTTCCGCTTTTTCATAAATATTCTGAATACTCCATATGCCAATCCGGGTCATTAACTTCAACGAAATATCAACAAAACCCTAAAATTTACGTTAGTAATCACACTATTGATGTTTGGTTAAGATACGCAATGGTGAAATCGACGTCATGTATAACCATTGATTTCATGAATATGTCGCAGCTAACTGAACGGACCTTTACGCCATCTGAATCTCTCAGCAGCCTGTCACTTTTTCTTAGTCTGGCACGTGGACAGTGTCGGCCGGGTAAATTCTGGCATCGCCGTAGTTTTCGCCAGAAATTTTTGCTGCGCTCGTTGATTATGCCGCGTTTAAGCGTTGAGTGGATGAACGAACTTTCCCACTGGCCTAATCTCAATGTGTTGTTAACGCGCCAGCCGCGACTGCCTGTGCGTCTGCATCGCCCTTACCTTGCGGCGAATCTTAGCCGTAAGCAATTGCTGGAGGCGTTACGTTACCATTATGCGTTACTCCGCGGATGTATGTCGGCGGAAGAATTCAGCTTATATTTGAATACCCCCGGGCTGCAACTGGCGAAGCTGGAAGGCAAAAACGGCGAGCAGTTCACGCTTGAGCTGACCATGATGATCTCAATGGATAAAGAAGGTGACAGCACAATCCTGTTTCGCAACAGCGAAGGTATTCCTCTGGCAGAGATCACGTTTACCCTGTGTGAATATCAGGGGAAAAGAACGATGTTTATTGGCGGACTGCAAGGCGCAAAATGGGAAATTCCACATCAGGAAATCCAGAATGCGACGAAAGCCTGCCACGGGCTATTTCCCAAACGCCTCGTGATGGAAGCGGCCTGTCTGTTTGCCCAACGTTTGCAGGTAGAGCAGATTATTGCCGTCAGCAATGAAACGCATATTTACCGCAGCCTGCGTTATCGCGATAAAGAAGGCAAGATCCACGCTGATTACAACGCTTTCTGGGAATCGGTTGGCGGCGTATGTGATGCTGAACGCCATTACCGCCTTCCAGCACAGATAGCACGAAAAGAGATTGCCGAAATCGCCAGTAAAAAACGGGCTGAATACCGTCGGCGCTATGAGATGCTCGACGCTATTCAGCCACAAATGGCCACGATGTTTCGCGGTTAATCCGCGCGACCGCGCGCCACCCACAGCACGCGTGAGAACATTTTTTTCAGCAGCGTCGGTACGGAGTCCACACCACGACGTCCTGCCTCCATTGCCACTTCAATGGCAAGATCGGGTTTGGAAGAGCGATGGATCGCTTTCGAGATAATTTTGCGTAGATTCATCGGTACATTTTCCGGGATTTGCGCCACGCGGTGGAACACATCGGAAAATCCCTGGCGATACATAAAATGTTCCATATCCAGCGCCGGTAACGCCGTTAAATGTTCTCGTTCGGCTTCCCGATCGTTATTCAACAGGCTGCGTACCGTAGCGGCATATTTCTTCCCTGCTTCATCGCCATCGACCAGTACATGCCATTCAATCCCCATTCGGCGGGCAAATTTAACCAGTGGCTTTAGCCCGGACTGGGCAAACTCAATGACCTTGATCCCTTCGGCATCAAAATGATGTCCGCACTGACGCGCCAGTTCATTGATAACCCAGGTTTCCGTTTCCCCTTCCACCAGCAACCAGCAGCGTGCAAACAGCGATGACGGACGGTTAAAACGAATGTGAAAGGATATGCGTCGGCTATCTTCGGTACTCAAGCCACTCGGCCCCAGACGCCAGGCGGCAACGCGCGAGGACTCACGTACCAGTCGGCAAACATGCTCTACCGGCGTTAACGAAAGCAACTCACCCGAGTTGGTGGTGGCAATGCGCTGCAATGGCAGAAGATTCAACAGATGCCAGGCAACTGAAAGCATAATGGGGTGTAAACGGGTTTCTGGATCTTCGATCAGCAACAATGGACGGGCGTCTTTATCCAGTCGCAATGTGCCTTTTGCCTGCAACAAAGTAGCAAACAGGCCGAGCAAAATAACCCGATACGAGCGCCCACCAGGTCGGTCAATCATCCGGTTGATGATATCCAGATAGCGCCAGCTTCGTTGCTCATTGCTGGCTCGCCGCCGCATTAAACGATATCGCGCCTGTCCGGCCCCCTGCTCAGAGAAATAATGCTCAAGCAGCTGTACCATTGCGGAAAGTCCCTGACGAATCTGCCCATCAGAGAGATTTTGCGGATGTGAGGATAACTCACGGGCGAGGAAATCGAGCTGGCGCGCGGTGACTTCCACATTAGGGACATTTGGCACCGTGCCGTTACGAATACGGCGCATAAAACGGGCATCACGCAAGCGCAGCACCGGCATTAAACGCACCAGATGGCGTGCCTGATCGTTAATATCCTCGACATCAATCGGATGTCCGTCTTTATCGAGAAAACTGCGCAGTGTCATCACGCTGCCGTCTTCCGCACTCTCCCCTTCCAGACGATAAAAAATACGGTGATAGCCATCGGTGCATGGCGTCCAGCACGCTTCCAGCGGCCGATAACGGCGAACCCGATGTCGGCCTGGCAGCGATTCGCGGAAGGTCAAAATAATATGCAGATGATGTTCTCGCCCGTTGATATCTCCCGGCGGGAACCAGAAATCGTCGCGCTCAAAATGGTAGAGATCTGATTCTGGCGATAGCAGCAGGGTTAAGGCGTCCAGCAAGCTGGATTTACCCCACGCGTTCTCCCCAATCAGGACGTTGTTTTGTTCCAGCATCAACGACAAACGGTTGATACCGCGAAAACCCACAATTTCAACGCGCTCAAGAATCATATCCCCTCCAGAAATATGTGACTTATCCTTTACGCTGGCAGTATAACGGGAAAGGACTTGCTAATACGTGATGACATCACATTTAAGCATGGCAAATGTCTGAAAAATGAGCGAATAATCGCGTTATACTCCCTCTTGCTGATAAGTCTGCAAAAACAACAAAATCAAATAATTAGCATGATATATTATTTTTTATTACGCCTAAAGGATTAAATCTTTTGCGTGCACTACACTGTCAATCAGACAAATGACTATATGGGGCAACCCTCTGTTGCCCTAAATCAAATTTACTGGATTTATTTATCTGGTGAATGACTCGCCTTCGTTTTTAAAATAGCCGCGCATTATTTCCGTCGTCATTTTTTTACGACGACCCTATAAAACGACCATATTTTTCACAGGGTCAATTTTTAATTGAGGTGGATATGTTCAGAAAATTAGCAGCTGAATGTTTTGGTACTTTCTGGCTTGTTTTTGGTGGCTGTGGTAGTGCTGTACTGGCCGCAGGCTTCCCGGAATTAGGCATTGGTTTTGCCGGCGTGGCGTTGGCGTTCGGTCTGACCGTTCTGACGATGGCCTTTGCTGTTGGTCATATTTCTGGTGGTCATTTTAACCCGGCGGTCACTATTGGTTTATGGGCTGGCGGACGTTTTCCGGCAAAAGAAGTCGTTGGCTACGTAATTGCCCAGGTTGTCGGCGGTATTGTTGCAGCGGCGCTGCTGTATTTAATTGCCAGTGGTAAAACGGGTTTTGACGCGGCAGCCAGCGGTTTTGCTTCTAACGGTTATGGCGAGCATTCACCAGGCGGTTATTCCATGCTTTCCGCGCTGGTAGTTGAACTGGTATTGAGTGCAGGTTTCCTGTTGGTGATCCACGGCGCAACCGACAAATTCGCGCCGGCAGGTTTTGCGCCGATCGCTATTGGTCTGGCCTTAACCCTGATTCACTTAATTAGTATTCCGGTGACTAACACTTCTGTTAACCCGGCGCGCAGCACCGCGGTTGCTATCTTCCAGGGCGGCTGGGCATTAGAACAACTGTGGTTCTTCTGGGTGGTGCCAATTGTCGGCGGCATTATCGGTGGTCTGATTTACCGGACCCTGCTGGAAAAGCGTGATTAATTAACGCAGAAGGCCTGGCGTAATGTCAGGCCTTTTTTTTAAGATGTTGTTATATGTTGATTCATCATCTTGTTGCGCTCCTTTCATGAGCTAAGCCACATATTGCCACTGGCGCAAGGAGCGCGCAGGGGGCGGCCAATCGCCGCCGCCCCCTGCCCCCCCGGCTCTGGCGAACAAAATCGCCGCTGCGCGGTGCCCTCGACTTATCCCTTACGGCTACCGGGTCGGGCGCGAGGTAACATCCCTGTAAAACGCGCCCTCAGCCCACATCCATGTGGGCTGCCCCGGCCTTCAGGGAACGCCTCGGCGATTTTGACGCCACCAACATCGGTGCAGTTTGTAATTAAAGCGCAAGAATATCTTTAAATGAAAACGAATACTCTACTGCTCCTTATGCATAACATTTCCTTTTAATTGCAACTTTACTCGTCCTTCCGCTTTCAGTAGTGTGTCATCGCGCATTTCGACTTCATCTTTGCAAGGACTGGGTTTTCATGTTTTCTGGGCTGTTAATCATTCTGGTTCCCCTGATTGTGGGTTACCTCATTCCGCTTCGCCAACAAGCTGCGTTAAAAGTTATTAATCAGCTATTAAGCTGGATGGTTTACCTTATTCTCTTTTTTATGGGTATCAGTCTGGCGTTTCTCGATAACCTCGCCAGTAACCTGTTGGCGATTCTGCATTATTCTGCCGTCAGTATTACCGTTATTTTACTGTGTAATATTGCCGCCCTGATGTGGCTGGAGCGAGGCCTGCCGTGGCGCAACCACCATCAGCAAGAAAAACTCCCGTCGCGTATTGCGATGGCGCTGGAGTCGCTAAAACTGTGCGGCGTAGTAGTGATTGGTTTTGCCATTGGTCTGAGTGGACTGGCTTTCTTACAACACGCGACCGAAGCCAGTGAATACACGTTAATTTTGCTACTTTTCCTCGTTGGTATTCAGTTGCGCAATAATGGCATGACCTTAAAGCAGATTGTCCTTAATCGCCGGGGAATGATTGTCGCCGTGGTGGTGGTTGTCAGTTCATTAATTGGTGGTTTAATTAACGCCTTTATTCTTGATCTCCCCATCAATACCGCGCTGGCAATGGCCTCCGGTTTCGGCTGGTATTCTCTTTCCGGTATTTTATTGACCGAATCTTTTGGTCCGGTAATCGGGAGCGCGGCGTTTTTTAATGATCTGGCCCGTGAACTGATTGCTATTATGTTGATCCCTGGGCTGATTCGCCGCAGCCGCTCTACTGCACTGGGCTTATGCGGTGCCACATCAATGGATTTCACCCTGCCCGTTCTTCAACGTACTGGCGGGCTGGATATGGTCCCGGCGGCAATTGTTCACGGTTTTATTCTTAGCCTGTTAGTGCCGATCCTCATCGCCTTTTTCTCTGCGTAATACCTCTCTGGCGGTAGATCCCTGCCGCCAAAATTGCGCTAAATCAATCTCCCTTAAAGTTGCATGAAAAATCCCTTTTATCCCCGCGTTAAGCGTCTTAACCTTAAACATGTATATTAAATATAACTTTAAAAGGTGTGATCATGTTTTGTGTGCAATGTGAACAAACTATCCGTACTCCGGCAGGAAACGGCTGCTCATACGCGCAGGGGATGTGTGGTAAAACGGCGGAAACTTCTGACCTTCAGGATTTACTCATCGCGGCGCTGCAAGGGCTTTCTGCCTGGGCGGTAAAAGCGCGTGAATACGGCATCATCAACCACGATGTTGACAGCTTCGCGCCACGTGCCTTTTTCTCAACCCTGACCAACGTTAACTTCGATTCTCCGCGTATTGTCGGCTACGCTCGTGAAGCGATTGCCTTGCGCGAGGCGCTGAAAGCACAATGCCTGGCTGTAGATGCCAACGCGCGCGTCGATAACCCGATGGCTGACCTGCAACTGGTGAGCGATGATCTCGGCGAGCTGCAACGTCAGGCAGCAGAATTTACCCCTAACAAAGATAAAGCGGCGATTGGCGAAAACATTCTCGGCCTGCGTCTGCTGTGCCTGTATGGCCTGAAAGGTGCGGCGGCCTATATGGAACACGCGCATGTTCTCGGTCAATACGACAACGATATTTATGCCCAGTACCATAAAATCATGGCGTGGCTGGGGACCTGGCCTGCCGATATGAACGCGCTTCTTGAGTGTTCAATGGAAATCGGCCAGATGAACTTCAAAGTGATGAGCATTCTGGATGCAGGCGAAACCGGTAAATACGGTCACCCGACGCCAACCCAGGTCAACGTCAAAGCGACGGCGGGTAAATGCATTCTGATTTCCGGTCACGATCTCAAAGATCTCTACAACCTGCTGGAACAGACCGAAGGCACGGGCGTTAATGTCTACACCCACGGCGAAATGCTGCCTGCGCATGGCTACCCGGAGCTGCGTAAATTCAAGCATCTGGTCGGTAACTACGGCAGCGGCTGGCAGAATCAGCAAGTGGAGTTCGCTCGTTTCCCTGGCCCCATCGTGATGACCTCGAACTGCATCATCGACCCAACCGTAGGCGCTTATGACGATCGTATCTGGACCCGCAGCATTGTTGGCTGGCCTGGCGTGCGTCATCTGGACGGTGATGATTTCTCTGCGGTTATCACCCAGGCGCAACAGATGGCAGGCTTCCCGTACAGCGAAATTCCGCACCTTATCACCGTGGGTTTTGGTCGCCAGACGCTGCTTGGCGCTGCTGATACGCTGATTGATCTGGTGAGCCGTGAAAAACTGCGTCATATCTTCCTGCTTGGTGGCTGTGACGGCGCACGCGGCGAGCGCCACTACTTCACCGATTTCGCCACCAGCGTGCCGGATGACTGCCTGATCCTGACCCTCGCCTGTGGTAAATATCGCTTTAACAAACTTGAGTTTGGCGATATCGAAGGTCTGCCGCGTCTGGTAGATGCAGGTCAATGTAACGATGCTTACTCAGCGATTATTCTGGCTGTCACTCTGGCAGAGAAACTGGGCTGTGGTGTGAACGATCTGCCGCTGTCGCTGGTGCTCTCCTGGTTTGAACAGAAAGCGATCGTCATTCTGCTGACGCTGCTTTCTCTGGGCGTGAAAAATATCGTCACCGGCCCGACTGCACCTGGTTTCCTGACACCAGACCTGCTGGCGGTGCTGAACGAGAAATTCGGCCTGCGTTCTATCACCACTGTTGAAGAAGACATGAAGCAACTGTTGAGCGCGTAAGGATTTTGTCGATGACGATGCCAACGAATCAATGCCCGTGGCGGATGCAGGTTCATCACATTACGCAAGAAACGCCGGATGTGTGGACGATTTCCCTGATTTGCCACGATTACTACCCATATCGCGCCGGGCAATATGCACTGGTCAGCGTGCGAAACTCAGCGGAAACGCTGCGTGCTTACACCATTTCCTCCACGCCAGGCGTGAGTGAATATATCACCCTGACCGTGCGGCGGATTGATGACGGTGTCGGCTCCCAGTGGCTGACGCGCGATGTAAAACGCGGTGATTATCTCTGGCTTTCGGACGCGATGGGGGAATTTACCTGCGACGATAAAGCAGAAGATAAATTCCTGTTGCTGGCGGCAGGCTGCGGCGTCACGCCGATTATGTCGATGCGTCGCTGGCTTGCGAAGAACCGTCCACAGGCCGATGTGCGGGTGATCTACAACGTGCGTACGCCGCAGGATGTTATTTTCGCCGATGAGTGGCGTAACTATCCGGTAACGCTGGTGGCAGAAAATAACGTTACCGAAGGCTTTATCGCTGGTCGTCTCACTCGCGAACTGCTGGCAGGTGTACCTGACTTAGCTTCACGTACCGTGATGACCTGCGGCCCGGCTCCGTATATGGATTGGGTAGAGCAGGAAGTGAAAGCGCTCGGCGTGACGCGTTTCTTTAAAGAGAAATTCTTCACCCCAGTAGCAGAAGCGGCGACCAGCGGTCTGAAATTCACCAAACTGCAACCGGCACGAGAATTTTACGCCCCGGTTGGCACCACGCTACTGGAGGCGCTGGAAAGCAATAACGTTCCGGTTGTCGCTGCCTGCCGTGCGGGTGTTTGCGGCTGCTGTAAGACAAAAGTGGTTTCCGGTGAATATACGGTGAGCAGTACAATGACGCTGACCGACGCCGAAATCGCTGAAGGTTACGTACTGGCCTGCTCCTGCCATCCGCAGGGGGATTTGGTTCTCGCATAATCGCCTTATGCCCGATGATATTCCTGTCATCGGGCTATTTAACCGTTAGTGCCTCCTTTTTCTCCCATCCCTTCCCCCTCCGTCAGATGAACTAAACTTGTTACCGTTATCACATTCAGGAGATGGAGAACCATGAAACAAACGGTTGCAGCTTATATCGCCAAAACACTCGAATCGGCAGGCGTGAAACGCATCTGGGGAGTCACGGGCGACTCTCTGAACGGTCTTAGCGACAGTCTTAATCGCATGGGCACCATCGAGTGGATGTCCACCCGCCATGAAGAAGTGGCGGCGTTTGCCGCTGGCGCTGAAGCACAACTTTCAGGAGAACTGGCGGTCTGTGCCGGATCGTGCGGCCCAGGCAACCTGCACTTGATCAACGGCCTATTCGATTGCCACCGCAATAACGTTCCGGTACTGGCGATTGCCGCTCATATTCCCTCCAGCGAAATTGGCAGCGGCTATTTCCAGGAAACCCACCCACAAGAGCTATTCCGCGAATGTAGTCACTATTGCGAGCTGGTTTCCAGCCCGGAGCAGATCCCACAAGTGCTGGCAATTGCTATGCGCAAAGCGGTGCTTAACCGTGGCGTTTCCGTTGTTGTGTTACCGGGCGACGTGGCGTTAAAACCTGCGCCAGAAGGGGCAACCACGCACTGGTATCATGCGCCACAGCCAGTCGTGACGCCGGAAGAAGAAGAGTTACGCAAACTGGCGCAACTGCTGCGTTATTCCAGCAATATCGCCCTGATGTGTGGCAGCGGCTGCGCGGGGGCGCATAAAGAGTTAGTTGAGTTTGCCGGGAAAATTAAAGCACCTATTGTTCATGCCCTACGCGGTAAAGAGCATGTCGAATACGATAATCCGTATGATGTTGGAATGACCGGGTTAATCGGATTCTCGTCAGGTTTCCATACCATGATGAACGCCGACACGTTAGTGCTACTCGGTACTCAGTTCCCCTACCGTGCGTTCTACCCGACCGATGCCAAAATTATTCAGATTGATATCAATCCAGCCAGCATCGGCGCGCATAGCAAGGTAGATATGGCGCTGGTCGGCGATATCAAATCAACCCTGCGCGCATTGCTGCCACTGGTGGAAGAAAAAACCGATCGCAAGTTTCTGGATAAAGCGCTGGAAGATTACCGCGATGCCCGCAAAGGGCTGGACGATTTAGCTAAACCGAGCGAGAAAGCCATTCACCCGCAATATCTGGCGCAGCAAATTAGTCATTTTGCCGCCGATGACGCCATCTTTACCTGTGACGTCGGCACGCCAACGGTATGGGCGGCACGTTATCTGAAAATGAACGGCAAGCGTCGCCTGTTAGGTTCGTTTAACCACGGTTCGATGGCTAACGCCATGCCGCAGGCGTTGGGTGCGCAGGCAACCGAGCCGGAACGTCAGGTGGTCGCCATGTGCGGCGATGGCGGTTTTAGCATGTTGATGGGCGATTTCCTCTCAGTAGTGCAGATGAAACTGCCGGTGAAAATTATCGTCTTTAATAACAGCGTGCTGGGCTTTGTGGCGATGGAGATGAAGGCCGGAGGTTACCTGACAGACGGTACTGAGCTGCACGGCACCAACTTTGCCCGCATTGCCGAAGCGTGCGGCATTACGGGTATCCGTGTAGAAAAAGCCTCTGAAGTTGATGAAGCCCTGCAACGCGCCTTCTCTATCGACGGTCCGGTGTTGGTGGATGTGGTGGTCGCCAAAGAAGAATTAGCCATTCCACCGCAGATCAAACTCGAACAGGCCAAAGGTTTTAGCCTGTATATGTTGCGCGCAATTATCAGCGGACGCGGCGATGAAGTGATCGAACTGGCGAAAACGAACTGGCTAAGGTAAAAAGGGTGGCATTTCCCGTCATAATAAGGACATGCCATGATTGATTTACGCAGTGATACCGTTACCCGACCGAGCCGCGCCATGCTCGAAGCGATGATGGCCGCCCCGGTTGGGGACGACGTTTACGGAGACGACCCTACCGTTAATGCTCTGCAGGACTATGCAGCAGAGCTTTCCGGTAAAGAAGCCGCCATTTTTCTGCCTACCGGCACTCAGGCCAACCTGGTCGCTCTGCTCAGTCACTGCGAACGTGGCGAAGAGTATATTGTCGGTCAGGCCGCGCATAACTATCTGTTTGAAGCCGGTGGCGCAGCGGTGCTGGGCAGTATTCAGCCGCAACCCATCGACGCGGCTGCCGACGGCACGCTACCGCTGGATAAAGTGGCGATGAAAATCAAACCCGACGATATCCATTTCGCCCGCACCAAATTACTCAGTCTGGAAAACACCCACAACGGCAAAGTGCTGCCGCGTGAATACCTGAAAGAAGCATGGGAATTTACCCGCGAGCGCAATCTGGCGCTGCATGTTGACGGTGCGCGCATCTTTAATGCCGTGGTGGCTTACGGCTGCGAACTGAAAGAGTTCACGCAATATTGTGATTCGTTCACCATTTGCCTGTCGAAAGGTCTTGGGACGCCAGTCGGTTCATTACTCGTCGGTAATCGTGATTACATTAAACGTGCCATCCGCTGGCGGAAAATGGCCGGTGGCGGGATGCGTCAGTCCGGGATTCTGGCTGCCGCCGGGATGTATGCCCTGAAAAATAACGTCGCACGGTTGCAGGAAGATCACGACAACGCCGCCTGGATGGCGGAGCAACTGCGTGAAGCAGGCGCGGATGTGATGCGTCAGGACACTAATATGCTGTTTGTTCGCGTCGGGGAAGAAAATGCTGCCGCGTTAGGCGAATACATGAAAGCGAGAAACGTGCTGATTAACGCCTCGCCGATTGTCCGCCTGGTGACGCATCTTGACGTCTCGCGCGAACAACTCGCGGAAGTCGCCGCCCACTGGCGCGCATTCCTGGCGCGTTAAGGAGAGAGACGTGCCGCAACGCATTTTAGTTCTCGGTGCCAGTGGCTACATTGGTCAGCATCTGGTGCGCACACTCAGCCAGCAAGGGCATCAGATCCTGGCGGCGGCACGTCATGTCGACAGGCTTGCAAAGCTGCAACTGGCAAACGTCAGTTGCCATAAAGTCGATCTCAGCTGGCCGGATAACCTTCCGGCCCTGTTGCAGGATATCGATACCGTCTATTTTCTGGTGCACAGCATGGGCGAAGGCGGCGATTTTATCGCTCAGGAGCGCCAGGTGGCTCTCAACGTCCGCGATGCGCTACGTGAAGTACCAGTTAAGCAATTAATCTTTCTCAGTTCGTTGCAGGCCCCGCCACATGAGCAGTCGGATCATCTGCGTGCTCGTCAGGCTACGGCGGACATTCTTCGTGAAGCGAATGTACCTGTGACCGAACTTCGGGCCGGAATTATCGTTGGCGCAGGTTCAGCGGCGTTCGAAGTCATGCGCGATATGGTCTACAACCTGCCAGTGTTAACGCCGCCACGCTGGGTACGTTCACGCACCACGCCCATCGCGCTGGAAAACTTGCTGCACTATCTGGTGGCGTTGTTAGATCATCCGGCCAGCGAACACCGCATCTTCGAAGCCGCCGGACCAGAGGTGCTCAGTTATCAGCAACAGTTTGAACATTTTATGGCGGTGAGCGGTAAGCGCCGCTGGTTGATCCCCATCCCCCTCCCCACCCGCTGGATTTCGGTGTGGTTTCTCAATGTGATTACTTCCGTACCGCCCACCACCGCCAGGGCGTTGATTCAGGGGCTGAAACACGATCTGCTGGCGGATGATACCGCGCTACGTGCACTCATCCCACAACGGCTGATCGCTTTCGATGACGCGGTACGTAGCACGTTGAAAGAGGAGGAAAAACTGGTCAACTCCAGCGACTGGGGCTACGACGCTCAGGCCTTTGCCCGCTGGCGACCGGAGTACGGTTATTTTGCCAAACAGGCGGGGTTTACCGTTAAAACGTCCGCCAGCCTTGCTGCTTTATGGCAGGTAGTGAACCAAATCGGCGGTAAAGAGCGTTATTTCTTTGGCAATATTTTGTGGCAGACACGGGCGTTGATGGACCGCGCGATCGGTCATAAGCTGGCGAAAGGCCGCCCGGAGCGCGAATATTTACAGACTGGCGATGCGGTGGATAGCTGGAAAGTGATTGTCGTTGAACCGGAAAAACAACTTACGTTGTTATTTGGCATGAAAGCGCCGGGGCTGGGACGACTGTGTTTTAGCCTGGAAGATAAAGGCGACTATCGTACTATCGATGTCCGCGCTTTCTGGCATCCGCACGGTATGCCGGGGCTGTTTTACTGGTTATTGATGATCCCCGCGCATCTGTTTATTTTTCGCGGAATGGCAAAACAAATCGCCAGACTGGCAGAACAAAGCACAGATTAATCGACAAAACCTGCGTTATTCTTTCATGTTTCCCATTGCATCATGGGGGAAATCACGGAAGAATGCGCACGTCATTTTCTCAACAACAGTGGATTGATATGAAGGTACTGGTTACCGGCGCCACCAGCGGCTTAGGTCGAAACGCGGTAGAGTTTTTATGCCAGAAAGGCATCAGCGTGCGAGCGACCGGTCGCAACGAGGCAATGGGCAAATTGCTGGAAAAAATGGGCGCAGAGTTTGTTCCGGCGGATCTGACCGAGCTGGTTTCATCACAAGCTAAAGTGATGCTCGCGGGCATTGATACGCTGTGGCACTGCTCCAGCTTTACCTCACCCTGGGGGACACAACAGGCTTTCGATCTGGCTAACGTTCGCGCCACTCGCCGCCTGGGTGAATGGGCTGTCGCCTGGGGTGTGCGTAACTTTATTCATATCTCTTCCCCCTCCCTGTACTTCGATTATCACCACCATCGCGATATTAAAGAAGATTTTCGCCCTCACCGCTTCGCCAACGAGTTTGCCCGCAGCAAAGCAGCCAGCGAAGAAGTGATCAATATGCTTTCGCAGGCGAATCCACAAACGCGCTTTACTATTCTGCGCCCACAAAGTCTGTTCGGACCGCACGATAAAGTCTTTATTCCCCGTCTGGCGCATATGATGCACCACTACGGCAGTATTCTGTTACCGCATGGCGGCAGTGCGCTGGTCGATATGACCTACTATGAAAATGCCGTGCACGCAATGTGGCTGGCAAGCGAGGAAGCCTGCGATAAGCTACCTTCCGGGCGTGTGTACAACATCACCAACGGCGAGCATCGCACACTGCGCAGCATCGTGCAGAAGCTGATCGACGAGTTGAATATTGACTGTCGTATTCGTTCCGTCCCCTACCCGATGCTGGATATGATCGCCCGCAGCATGGAGCGTTTAGGCCGCAAGTCAGCAAAAGAGCCGCCGCTGACCCACTACGGCGTCTCCAAGTTGAATTTTGACTTTACGCTGGATATTACGCGTGCGCAGGAAGAGTTAGGTTATCAGCCGGTCATCACCCTGGATGAAGGTATCGAGAAAACTGCCGCCTGGCTACGCGACCACGGAAAACTGCCGCGCTAATCCTGCCCGTATTTCTCCAGCAATGCTTCGGCAATCGCCTGAGTTTCTGCATCCGCTTCGCCGTTATATAACGTCGGGCGGAAATGCATCTGGAATGCCATAATCACGCGCCGCTGCTCGCGCGGTGTCATATCAGGTTTAACGTCATAACCGTAGCGCGCCAAAAGCTCCAGCAATGACGCGGTATCTACCGGTGTGTGCGGCGCGCGCCCGGCAAGGTAAAAGTTAACCCGCTGCGCATCCGGCCAGGCACCAATCCCCTGCTGCGCCAGTTGCTGCCAGGGAAATAATGGCCCCGGATCGTCTTTGCGCTGCGGTGCGATATCCGCATGTGCCACTACGTTTTCCGGCTTGATGTGATAACGGGCAATAATATCTTTCGCCAGTGGAATAAGCGCCTGAATCTGTGCCGGTTCAAACGGGGCAAAATATTTCACTCCGGCCGATTTTTGCCAGCCACGGTTTTCCAGCTCAATGCCAATAGAGGTGTCGTTAAGGCGCGTTGCCCCGCGCCAGGCGCTAATCCCCGCATGCCAGGCCAGTTCTTGTTCCGGCACCAGTTGCCAGATGCGCGGTTTACCGTTGTATCGCGGTGGTACCGCAGGGACCAGATAATGCGAGCTGACCTGCTTATCGGTCAGTGTCGCCAGCGAGCTATCAAAATCATCTGCGGTGTAGTGGATCACCAGCACTTTAATGCGCGGATACGCCGCCTGCGCCTGGCGTCGGGTATCAAGCTGATATCCCTCTTTCTCGACAATGCCTTTTTCGCCTGCACACCCTGCCAATAACAGAGCGGCAGCGACCAGCCAGAAGACTCTTCTCATCGACGCGTTTTCACCGCCGTACCGCTGACGCTAACCATCAGCATACTGCCGTTTTGCCCGACCGTTTCGTAGTCGATATCAATACCGACGACGGCATCGGCCCCCAGCGCCCGCGCCTGGGAGCCTAATTCCTCAAAGGCGATCTCCCGTGCTTTACGCAGTTCTTTTTCATACGCACCGGAACGTCCGCCAACGATATCGCGGATACCGGCAAAGAAATCACGGAAAATATTGGCACCTAAAATCGCTTCGCCGGTCACCACACCGCAATATTCAACGATGGTCTGGCCTTCCAGAGTTGGGGTTGTAGAAAATTGCATGATCGATCTCCTTGTTTGTTAAGCCTTCGATCTCTAAAGCATTATCGGACTGATATGCCATGTTGGGAAGAAGGTTTTGATCAGTTTAGGAAATCATCTCATTGTGTCAAAAACACCCACTTAAGTCTTTACGATTATCCGTTGCATAACCCGATATTGGTTTCATTATAGGGTACCGCTTACCTGTCTTATTATGTTGCACCAACAACATTAATGAGCGGAAAGAGGCAACTTATATTGTAAATGACTCCTAAAGTCTTCCCCATCTTGTGACTGAGGTATATACCTCTGGATTGCTTTTTGGTCAGACGCCGCAAAACAAGAAAGTAATAAGATCTCAATGCTTTTGTCATTAATATAAGCGAAGATCATTCTTGCAAATTCGTAAATAAACGCCCGATCCTGAGCGCTTAATAGTTTAATGCAATATTTATTCTTAAGAGAGAAAATAATTTCAAGGAAAGCATCCGCAGCAACCTTCACGTTATTCCCGGCGCTCATATTATATATATCCCTTGCACAGATAGAGTACAGAGATAGTAAACAGCCATACAAATAATCATTTATTAACTCTTTTGTCCATTTTACTGGCAACCATGGTTTTATCTTGACACCATGCATACTACAGTCATGAAAAAGACATTTGCTGAAATTAACTCTTATCATATCAACATTAAAAAAATGGCAATTAATAAATTTTAAAGAATGAGTATTTACGTTGTTAATTTTAACAGATCTAAACGAAACATTTTTGAATACATTATTTATTATATTGCTATTTGTTATTTTAACATCACCTAAACTGCCGTTTTCAAAACAACATTTTTTCAATATGCTTTCATTCACAACAGTGTGTGATAAGTAGAGATTACTTATGTTTTGCTTTATTAATGCCACGTCATTAAAATGACTATATTTAATGAAAAAACCATCATTGAGTAGTGTTTTAAGATTGACTAAATTACTTGCATCTTCACGTACCATCGTGGCAACTGGAACAGGCAGAGACATGAAAACTTCTTCATTCACCATCAAGTGAATCATGCATTGCGTTCCCTTTGTCATATCCACACATACGCTACAAATATCGTGGTAATGCGAAGAGCGCATTTCAGGAAACAGATTAAACACGGTATCTTGAAAGGCACTAAATCGTGTTAATAAATCCTGATAATGAACAGGTTTTGTTTCAAAATTATCATCAGCAAATCCAAGCACTATTGTATGCTCTACATCTAACGCAGTTTCAAATGGCTCTTCTTCTGTAAAATCATTATTTAAAACCTCACCTGACGTATTATCACTGTCATAAAAAGTGTTCATCAATGCGATATTGTTTGTTACAGCGTCTTTTTCGATATTCTCACTAATTGCATATCGCCTGCTATAATCATAAAAATGAATAAACGCGCCCTTTATAAAGGATATATATTGTTCTTTGTTAAAGTCAATACGACTGTATAATTTTTCAAAAATCACATTCGCAATTTTACTACCAATGGTATGCCTGTATAATAATGGGTGCGATTCAATCGTAAAATGCTTGTCTAATTGATCTTGTAATTTATTCTCATAGTCCAGAGGGAAAAGAAACTGTTGTCTTTCAAGTTTCCCATTCGATACATTACGTATTCCAATAGAGATTCTTTCATTACCCGCCTTTATTTCAACTTCGTTATCTTCTGATTTACCCAGATATTTTTTAACATCAGTCTCGAAAGCATTACTAAAAAAAGTATTAAATTGGTAATTCGCTGATGGCATATTTTCCGCGAGCAACACATCATTTTTTATGAGATCACTGTCAGCATTTATTGCTAATATCAGATGCAAGTAGATGGTATCCCATGTAGACAACTCACCCTTACGACTGGAATTTAATATCGCAAAAAATTCCCTCAGTGAATCCAGGAAATTATCACTTTGATTTAGTTGTGTGCCTGGAAATGATGATGCTTGATCAGATATATTGTTTATCATATTAAAAATCACCCAAGAAAAACGATAATCCACCGAACTCCTCGTGCTTTATAATTATAAAAGCACAACGCCTTTTATATTCATATTAATTAACGAAATACTGAAACAACTTAATTTGTTCTTCGCTAAAATTCATTAGCTTAAATTCTTTACCCCCAATTGTAGCATAAATAATATTATCGAGAGTCAAAGCTGGGACTATCAAATTTCGCTCATTTTCAAAAATACAACGTAATTTTGGCAATCATCTTAATCGCAGGATCTCTTATCGCATGTGAAAAATTTTGTAATGATTAGACAATAACCGCGTTCATTTATCACGCGTTATAAATGTGAAACTGGCTTCTTGCAGATGCTCTTAACCTCTACAGGAGGATTTATACCATCATTTCAGAACTATCATATTTACCTTAAATGATCATTTCAGCCATATAACACGCTCAACCTCACAAATGGTTTACACTGTCTATTGTTTGGGTAATTTAAGTAAGTCAGCTACGAGCAACCTTGAGTGGGTAGCCAGCAATGGACTCAAACCCAATCAGGTGTTCAGATTGTTTCAGAATTGTATTAAAAACAATGTATTAAATAATCTGATAGCGTTTGGTCGTAGTGTGACGCAGACAGCAAGCTAATAAGGAAATGATTATGCGCTACCGTTCACTATCTCTACTTATTCCATGTGCACTGCTGCTGAGTGCCTGTACCACCGTCACGCCAGCTTATAAAGATAACGGCCCCCGCACCGGTTCCTGTGTCCAGGGCGGCCCTGACAGCGTGGCTCAACAATTCTATGACTACCGCATTCAACATCGCAGCAATGACATTACCGCCCTGCGCCCCTATTTGAGTGACAAACTGGCAACCCTTCTTAGCGATGCCAGCCGCGATAATAGTCATCGTGAATTGTTAAGCAGCGATCCGTTCTCCAGTCGAACCACCTTGCCAGATAGCGCCCACGTTGCCAGTGCATCGACTATCCCTAATCGTGATGCCCGTAACATTCCATTGCGGGTGGATCTCAAACAGGGTGACCAGGGCTGGCAGGATGAAGTGTTAATGATTCAGGAAGGCCAGTGTTGGGTCATCGACGATGTGCGCTACTTAGGCGGCAGCGTTCATGCCACGGCGGGTACGCTCCGTCAGTCCATCGAGAATCGCTAACGCCTTGATCAACCAATAAACCCCGTAAATTGTCCGGCATTTCGTGAGGAATGCCGACATTTATGCTCACCGACCACCGTCCCCGTTATTTTGTGCTATGTTTATTGAATAATGCGCTTTGCTTTTAACTTTTAAAGCAGAAATATTGCATAATTATTCTGTCAAAGGTACTATCTTCGACCTCAATAGCTATCAGACTGCCAGTATACGAGTGTCAATGAGTATTCAATTAAACGGCATTAATTGCTTCTACGGCGCGCATCAGGCGCTGTTCGATATCACGCTGGATTGCCCACAGGGCGAAACGCTGGTGTTACTTGGCCCCAGCGGCGCGGGTAAAAGCTCGCTGCTGCGTGTACTCAATCTGCTTGAGATGCCGCGCTCCGGTACGCTCAACATTGCAGGCAACCATTTCGATTTCACCAAAACACCCTCTGACAAAGCGATTCGCGATTTGCGTCGTAACGTTGGCATGGTGTTTCAGCAATACAACCTGTGGCCGCATCTGACCGTGCAGCAAAACCTGATTGAAGCGCCCTGCCGTGTACTGGGGTTGAGTAAAGATCAGGCGCTGGCCCGTGCAGAAAAACTGCTGGAACGTCTGCGTCTCAAACCTTATAGCGATCGTTACCCGCTGCATCTTTCTGGTGGTCAGCAGCAGCGTGTTGCTATTGCCCGTGCGTTGATGATGGAACCGCAGGTACTGCTGTTCGATGAACCGACCGCCGCACTGGACCCGGAAATTACGGCACAAATCGTCAGCATCATTCGTGAGCTGGCAGAAACGAATATTACCCAGGTGATCGTCACCCACGAAGTTGAAGTGGCGCGTAAAACCGCCAGCCGAGTGGTGTATATGGAAAATGGTCATATCGTAGAACAAGGCGACGCGAGCTGCTTTACCGAGCCGCAAACCGAAGCATTTAAAAACTATCTCTCTCACTAAGATTCGGGATAACAACAATGAAAAAAGTTCTGATTGCCGCGTTAATTGCAGGTTTTAGTCTTTCCGCCACAGCTGCCGAAACCATTCGTTTTGCTACCGAAGCCTCCTATCCTCCGTTTGAATCGATTGATGCAAACAACCAGATCGTTGGTTTTGACGTCGACCTGGCACAGGCGCTGTGTAAAGAGATTGATGCAACCTGCACTTTCTCTAACCAGGCGTTTGACAGCCTGATCCCAAGCCTGAAATTCCGTCGCGTAGAAGCAGTGATGGCGGGCATGGATATCACTCCGGAGCGTGAAAAGCAGGTGCTGTTTACCACCCCGTACTATGACAACTCTGCCCTGTTTGTGGGTCAGCAAGGCAAATACACCAGTGTTGATCAGCTGAAAGGCAAAAAAGTCGGCGTGCAGAACGGGACGACACACCAGAAGTTCATTATGGATAAGCATCCGGAAATCACCACTGTTCCGTATGACAGCTACCAGAACGCAAAACTGGATCTGCAAAATGGTCGTATCGACGGCGTCTTCGGTGACACCGCAGTGGTCACTGAGTGGCTGAAAGATAACCCGAAACTGGCGGCGGTGGGCGACAAAGTGACCGATAAAGATTACTTCGGAACTGGCCTCGGCATCGCGGTACGTCAGGGCAACACTGAGCTGCAGCAGAAACTCAACACTGCGCTGGAAAAAGTGAAGAAAGATGGCACTTACGAAACCATCTATAACAAATGGTTCCAGAAGTAATTCCTGATGAATGAATTTTTTCCTTTAGCAAGCGCCGCCGGGATGACCGTCGGCCTTGCCGTTTGTGCATTGATTGTCGGATTGGCGCTGGCGATGTTCTTCGCGGTGTGGGAGTCAGCAAAATGGCGTCCTGTCGCGTGGGCAGGTTCAGCGCTGGTAACCATTCTGCGTGGCCTGCCAGAAATTCTGGTGGTGCTGTTTATCTATTTTGGCTCCTCGCAGCTGCTGCTGACACTTTCGGATGGCTTCACTATCAATCTTGGGTTCGTGCAGATCCCGGTGCAGATGGACATTGAGAACTTCGACGTTAGCCCGTTCCTTTGTGGTGTCATCGCTCTGTCACTGCTGTATGCCGCCTATGCCTCGCAAACGCTTCGGGGCGCGTTGAAAGCGGTGCCGGTGGGTCAGTGGGAATCTGGTCAGGCGCTGGGGCTGTCGAAATCGGCTATCTTTTTCCGTCTGGTGATGCCGCAGATGTGGCGTCATGCGCTGCCTGGTCTCGGTAACCAGTGGCTGGTGCTGCTGAAAGATACCGCGCTGGTCAGTTTGATTAGTGTGAATGATTTAATGCTACAAACCAAAAGCATCGCTACCCGTACCCAGGAACCATTTACCTGGTACATTGTGGCGGCGGCGATTTACCTGGTGATCACCCTGCTCAGTCAGTATATTCTCAAACGCATTGACCTGCGCGCGACACGTTTTGAGCGGAGGCCCAGCTAATGTTTGAGTATTTACCCGAACTGATGAAAGGGCTGCACACCAGCCTGACGCTAACCGTTGCCTCGCTGATTGTGGCACTGATTCTGGCGTTGATTTTTACCATCATCCTGACGCTGAAAACGCCGGTGCTGGTGTGGCTGGTGCGGGGTTATATCACGCTGTTTACTGGTACGCCGTTGCTGGTGCAGATCTTCCTGATTTATTACGGGCCGGGCCAGTTCCCGACGTTGCAGGAGTATCCGGCACTGTGGCATCTGTTGTCAGAACCGTGGTTATGCGCACTGATTGCGTTGTCGCTGAACAGTGCAGCGTATACCACGCAGCTGTTTTACGGTGCAATTCGTGCGATCCCGGAAGGTCAGTGGCAGTCCTGTAGCGCTCTGGGAATGAGCAAAAAAGATACGCTGGCGATCCTGCTGCCGTATGCCTTTAAACGCTCGCTCTCTTCTTATTCCAACGAAGTGGTGCTGGTGTTCAAAAGTACCTCTCTGGCTTACACCATTACGCTGATGGAAGTGATGGGCTACAGCCAGTTGTTGTACGGACGCACCTACGATGTAATGGTGTTCGGTGCGGCAGGGATTATTTACCTGGTCGTCAACGGCCTGCTGACGCTGATGATGCGTCTGATCGAGCGCAAAGCGCTGGCATTCGAACGGCGAAATTAATGTGGCTGCGTGCTGATGCCGGATGCGGCGTGGACGCCTTATCCGGCCTACATAGTGCATAAATTCTTATAATGAAGACGGACAACCCACTAAGTTGTCCGTCTTTTTTTATTTCACTTAAATTATTTAATCATATTTATTGCATATAAATTCACTTGATGGCATTGTTATCCCATGCCGCAGACACGGCCAAAAATCATAAGATTGACAGACGGGAGTTCCATCATGAAAAAGTTAGTTCTTGCCGCATTACTTGCTTCCTTTACTTTCGGTGCTTCTGCCGCAGAGAAAATCAATTTTGGCGTTTCAGCCACCTATCCACCCTTTGAATCTATAGGTGCTAATAATGAGATTGTCGGCTTTGATATCGACCTGGCAAAAGCCTTGTGCAAACAAATGCAGGCAGAATGTACTTTTACTAATCACGCGTTCGACAGCCTGATCCCGTCACTGAAATTCAGAAAATATGACGCCGTAATCTCCGGTATGGATATCACCCCGGAGCGTAGCAAGCAGGTATCGTTTACCACGCCCTACTATGAAAACTCAGCCGTCGTGATTGCCAAAAAAGATACCTACAAAACGTTTGCCGATCTGAAAGGCAAACGTATTGGGATGGAAAACGGCACCACGCACCAGAAATATATTCAGGATCAGCACCCGGAAGTGAAAACTGTCTCCTATGACAGTTATCAGAATGCCTTTATCGATCTGAAAAATGGTCGTATTGATGGGGTATTTGGTGACACCGCGGTGGTAAACGAATGGCTGAAAACCAATCCGCAACTGGGCGTTGCTACTGAAAAAGTGACCGATCCGCAATACTTCGGCATCGGCCTGGGTATCGCTGTACGTCCGGATAACAAAGCTCTGCTGGAAAAACTGAATAATGCGCTGGCAGCAATTAAAGCTGACGGTACATATCAGAAAATCAATGACCAGTGGTTTCCACAGTAAGATTCAGAAAGCCGCACCTGCGGCTTTTTTATTGCTTCACCAGCAGGGTCAGCACTTCATAGTGTGCGGTGTGTGGGAACATATCGAAAAGCTGCACCCGTTCAATGCGAAACCCAGGCAGTTCGCGGATATCTTTCGCCATGGTTTGGGCGTTACAGCTGGAGTAGATAATAAAACGCGGTGCCATCGTTGAGAGATAATCACACAGCGGTTTACCAATGCCGCGGCGCGGCGGGTTAACCAGCACCAGCTCCGGCACCTCCCCCTGAGCAGTGGCAAACTGAGTGGAGTCCAGCGCCTGAAATTGTAAACGAGTTAAGCCCAGTTCAGCGGCTGACTGCTTTGCACAGGCAATGGCCTCTGGCGCAATTTCGATCCCGGTTAACTGCATGTCAGGCGTCGCGCAGTGTAAACCAAAGCCCCCCACACCGCAGAACAGATCCCACATATGTTTAACCGGCAGCTGTCGTACCCAGTCGCGCGCGGTGGCGTACAACTGGCTGGCGACCGCCGGATTAGTCTGGAAGAAACTTTGCGGACGGATCCACAGCGGTACGTCATTAAAACGCTCCGCCAGTGCCTGTTGTTCGGTCAGGTAGATCTCCGTCTCCCCTTCCATAATCGCCATATGTACCGGCTGAATATTGACGGTAATAACTTTCAGCTGCGGTAGTTGTTCGTGTAACCACGGCAGCGCCTTACGCAGTTGCGCCAGCTTGGTATCAGAACGCAGTACAAAGCGCAGCATCATGCCGCCATCACTCTGGCTTTCAGTCAGCAGAATGTATTTCAGTTCGCCACGCTTACGCGCCACGTTGTAGGGCGTTAACCCCGCTCGGGCGATAAACGGTTTTAGCGCCGCAAAAACGGGCGCAAATGAGGCTGGATAAAGCGGGCAGTCACAAAGGTCTTCCGGCGTGCCATCGCGATACAGCATACCGAGCAGTGGTTTTTCAACGCTACCACTCACCACCATTTTGGCTTTATTACGAAACCCTTGTTCCGGGCCTGACACCGGCGCGCACCATTCCTCAACCGGAAAATCGGCGAGCAGATTTTTAAGATCGGCGGTTTTAGCGGAGAGTTGCTCTGGAATCGGCTGCGTTATCCACTGACAGGAACGACAGCGACCCGCGTCGTAAAGTGCGCACTGCATACATTGACCTTCACATCATCAGGGGCGACGATTATACACATTATTGCAACTGGAAGAACCGCCGACTGGTCGAGGGAACGAACAGCAGCATCAGGATGAGCATATCCGGCAGCTTCTGCAGCATCAGGCTATGGAAGATTTCACGTTTTGATTCACCGGGAATGCTGAACAGCTCCGGATAACCATACCCCAGCGAAGCCGCCCACAAGTAACTTGCGGCGGTGATTTGTGTCAGCAGATATAGCCAGCGCGCCCAGCGACGCCCTTTCACCAGTGAAAACGCACACCAGATCTCGATAAAAACCAGCACCAGACTGCTTAAAAATACCAGCGTTAAGCTCCAGGTTTGTACGCTGCGATGAATGAACTCGCCAATACCGCGCACGCCCAGCGTATTGAAAATCATCAGCACGTCGAGGCCACGGATCATAATAATGGCGAGCGCCGCTACCTGCACCAGCGCAGGCACATTCAGGCGAGCATGAGATGAAGATGTTTTCTTAAAAAATCCCAACGTTTCGTCTTCCATGAAAACAATGCCGCGGCATGCGCGGCATTATGTAGCCAGGTTGGCAAATTTTAGTGTCTTCAGCCATGTCTTGCACGCTGGATATCGCGTATCCGCTGTTTTTCTGCGCGAGCCATCAGATACCAGGCGATAAATCCGACAATTCCGACCGCACCGAGAATTAACGTTGCAAGGGCGTTGATTTCCGGATTCACTCCCATCCGCACGCTGGAAAAGACCAGCATCGGTAACGTGGTGGCTCCCGGCCCGGAAACAAAGCTGGCGATCACCAGATCATCAAGCGACAAAGTAAAAGCCAGTAACCAGCCAGAAATGATCGCGGGCATGATCATCGGTAGCGTAATGACGAAAAACACTTTCAGCGGCGTCGCACCGAGATCCATCGCTGCTTCTTCTATCGAGCGATCCAGTTCCCGCAATCTTGAAGAAATAACGACCGCCACATAAGCCGTACAAAAAGTGACATGCGCCAGCCAGATGGTGAGCATACCGCGGTCCGCAGGCCAGCCAATGGCATGAGCAAGCGCGACGAATAATAACAACAGCGACAAGCCCGTGATGACATCTGGCATCACCAGCGGCGCGGTGATCATAAAGGCAAAACCATTTGATCCGCGAAACCTGCCAAAACGCACCAGCACCACCGCCGCAATAGTCCCGAGGATCGCCGCCGCCGTTGCCGCACAGGCAGCAATTGTCAGGCTTAAACCAACCGCACTCATCATCGCGTCATCGCGCAATAACTCACCATACCAGCGCGTTGACCAGCCGGCCCACACCGTCACCAGCTTCGAGCTGTTAAACGAATAGATAACCAGCATCAGCATTGGCGCGTAGAGAAAGGTAAAGCCCAGCAGCAAAATCACAATCCGCCAGGGCGAACGAACTACCGGTAAATTATTCATCCGTGTTCTCCCACGCTTTTTTGCTGGTGTTTGTGGAACCACATTATCGGCACAATTAGCAGCAGCAACATGATGATCGCTACCGCCGAGGCCACCGGCCAGTCGCGGTTATTGAAAAACTCTTGCCATAGCACGCGCCCGATCATGATGCTGTCCGGGCCACCGAGCAGTTCCGGGATCACAAACTCGCCCACAGCCGGGATAAACACCAGCATCGATCCGGCAATAATCCCACCTTTAGTCAGCGGCACGATCACAGTAAAGAACGTTTTCAGCGGTCGTGCACCGAGATCCAGCGCTGCTTCCACCAGCGAAGAATCAATACGAATCAACGCGGTATAAATCGGCAGCACCATAAACGGCACGTAAGCGTAAACAATGCCAATATAAACTGCCAGATTGGTATGAAGAATGGTCAGCGGTTGATCGATAACCCCCAGCCACAGCAGAAAATTATTCAGCACACCGTTGTTTTTTAATATTCCCATCCAGGCATAAACGCGGATCAGAAACGAGGTCCACGACGGCAGGATCACCAGTAGTAATAAAATATTACGGGTCGAAGGCTTACTGTGCGCCACCGCCCACGCCAGCGGATAGCCGATCAGTAAACAGCAAAATGTCGAAATCGCAGCCACCTGTAGCGACTGGAGATAAGCATCGAAATAGAGCGGATCGTCGGTCAGTTGCAGAAAATTACCGAGATTAAGAGTGATGGACAGTTGCCCGTCAGCCCACTCCATCAGTTCGGTATAAGGTGGAATAGCGCGCGCCATCTCCGCCAGGCTTATTTTAAAGACAATCAGAAATGGCAGCAGAAACAGCAAGATCAACCAGATATATGGCAACGCAATGACCAGTTTGCGCCCATGCTTCATTTGCAGCTGCGACAACCACAGCTTAAATCCGCCCGGCGGTTTCGACTGGGCAGCAGGTTCAAGTGTATTCATCTTTGCTCCTTAAACCGTCAGCACCACACAGCTGTCCACTTCCCAGCACAAACGCACTTCGTCGCCCCAGGTCGGTAACCCTTTACGATGACGATGGGCGTTTTGTAGCTGGGCGCTAATCATCTGCCCACTTTTCAGACGAACGTGATACACCGAAAGATCGCCGAGATAGGCAATGTGTATCACCTCCCCCACCGCGAAGTTACAACCATTGGCGGGCGGCTCTTCGCAAAGCATGATTTTTTCCGGGCGCAGCGCCACATGTACCGGCACGTTATCGACCACCGAGGCATCCGCGTCGACTTTCAGTGGATGCACCAGCCCAGGCGAATAAAGCACAAGCCCATCCTCATGACGCTCTTTGAGTACACCTTCAAAGACATTAACCGAACCGATAAATTCAGCACTGTAGCGGGTGGTTGGATGTTCGTAGATCTCTTCTGGCTCGCCAATCTGGACAAATTTCCCGCGATTCATAATGGCGATACGTCCCGCCATCGTCATCGCCTCTTCCTGATCGTGGGTGACCATCACACAAGTCACACCGACGCGCTCCAGAATATCCACCACTTCAAGCTGCATCCGGTCACGCAGCTTTTTATCCAGCGCGCCCATCGGCTCATCGAGCAGTAATAGTTTCGGGCGTTTGGCAAGGCTTCGGGCCAGGGCCACACGCTGTCGCTGACCACCGGAAAGCTGATGCGGTTTGCGTTTGGCGAACTCCTGCATGTGCACCAGGCCGAGCATCTCATGGACCCGACTGGCAATTTCCGCTTTCGGTAGTTTGTCCTGTTTCAGGCCAAAAGCGATGTTCTGTTCCACGGTCATATGCGGAAACAGCGCGTAAGACTGAAACATCATATTGATGGGGCGCAGGTAAGGCGGCACCTGTGACAAATCGACGCCATCAAGCATTATCTGTCCGGCAGAAGGTTGTTCGAAACCTGCCAGCATACGCAGCAGCGTGGACTTGCCACAGCCGGATGCGCCCAGCAGCGCGAAGATTTCACCTTTGTAGATGGTCAGGCTGACATCATCCACCGCATGTTGACCATCGTAGGATTTGGTGAGGTTGCGGATTTCTAATAGCGGCGTCAGCGCCTTACGGGTTTTCGCCTGCGGGCGAGGGATAGCGTCATTCACGGCTGCTCTCCGGCATTGAATGTGTGCAAGCGCACCATGATGGTGCGAATTGCCGGCGGGTGTGGTGCGCCCGCCCGGCATCTAAGGCTGCGGATTATTTTCCGCTCTTCACTTTGGTCCACGCGCGGGTGCGCACACGGTCGATTTTCGGGTCCTGCACTTTCAGAGTGAACAGCTTCGCACGAACATCCGCAGGCGGATAAATACCCGGGTTCTCACGGACTTCCGCACTCACCAGCGGCGTGGCTGCTTTATTGGCGTTGGCATAGAACACATGGTCGGAAATATGCGCTACTACATCCGGGCGCAGCAGGTAATTCAGGAACTGATAGGCTTCGTCTTTGTTTTTGGCATCCGCAGGCATGGCGAATACATCAAAGAACGCCATCGCCCCTTCTTTTGGAATCGAGAACGAGACATTCACTCCATTCTTCGCTTCCTTCGCGCGGTTTGACGCCTGCCAGACATCACCTGCCCAGCCGATAGCGACGCAAATATCGCCGTTTGCCAGGTCGTTAATGTATTGAGATGAATGGAAATAACGAATGTTCGGGCGCAGCTTTAACAGCAGATCGGTTGCCGGTCCGGTGTAATCATCCGCTTTAGTGCTGTTGGGATCTTTGCCGAGATAATTCAACACGGTAGCAAAAACTTCTTCTGGCGCATCCAGGAAAGAGACACCGCAGCTTTTCAGTTTTTCCAGATTTTCAGGTTTGAGGATCAAGTCCCAGCTATCGACGGGCGCGTTTTCGCCCAGCACAGCTTTAACTTTATCAACGTTATAGCCAATCCCGGTCGTCGCCCACATATAGGGCATAGCAAATTTATTGTCGGGATCGTGTTTGGCGACCAGCTTCAGCAGCTCCGGGTCGAGATTCTTCCACTCCGGCAATTTGCTTTTGTCCAGCGGCTGGAAAACTCCCGCAGTCAACTGGCGTTCAAGAAAGCTGGCAGATGGAACCACCAAGTCAAAGCCGGTGCTACCCGCCATTAATTTGCCTTCCAGTACTTCGTTAGAGTCGAAAACATCGTAGACGACTTTAATACCGGTTTCTTTTTCAAAATTGGCCACCGTGTCCGGGGCGATATAATCAGACCAGTTATAAATGTGGAGTGTTTTTTGTTCAGCCGCGAGCGTGCCGACAGAGACGGCCATCAGAGCACCCGCAACCAGACCCGAAAGCCATTTTTTATTTAAGGCGGTCATATCTCTTTCCTTCTGAAAGTTCGTTAACAAACGAACAAAAGTTGTCACACTAAAAGATATGCAATAAACGTGCATATTTTTTATCGGCGCGGTGTAAGAAAAGAGAACTCTCTCCCGGCCAGCACTGCTCGCTATATAAAAGCATCGCAAGAATAACTTTAGCCAGGGTTTGAGACTATAGCTCGGATTAAAAAACGGTATTTAACAAATTTTTATGCGTATTTGCTCTATGTGATAAAGCCAAATCGGCACAAGAGAAGTGAAATAATCTTTAAGAAAAGGTTAAAAACAGCAGATAATTTTGCAGCGCGCAGTCACTGCACCAGCGACTGCGTGCTCGAAAGGAATTATCAGTGGAGAAAATAGTTTTCGGTAACGTTGTTTTGCCCTTCATCGTCAGTCGGTAACAGCAGTTGATGGGCATTAGCTTCAAGAATGACCATCGAAATCTGCTCTTCGCTCTGACGCACGAACCATGCAAACTGCTCATAGGTTACGCCCTGCATAACGGATAAAGACTGGCAAACCACCAGCTTTGGCAGATTATCATCCTGCATATCAAGAAATGCTTTCACGGTCAGCGAACTGGCATTGATGGCAGATAAATCCGCCGCCAGCGGCAATACGGCTGAAGGTCGGACTTCCGCCATGGCAGAAAACAGGATCGTGTTATCGATCAGATCGATTTTGGCATCAAAGACACCGTCGAAATTCTGCATATGGAGCAGATGCAGAGCCTGACAGTTATCACATTCAAAAAAACTCATCCCCAGGTCATCGAGCCATTGACGCAGCGTATCCAGACCAGGAACGACCAGCGATGTCATAATTTTGTACAACCTCTTTCGATAAAAAGACCGGCACAGCTTACGCAAAAAGCGCAGGCAAAACCATGATCAGTAATGTGATTGCGACTAACCACCCGTTTTCAGGCAATATTCGGTCGTAGCGTGGCGTTCGATCCAGCGGATCATTTTACCCGCGATGTCGATACCGGTGGTTTTTTCTATTCCTTCCAGCCCCGGCGACGCATTCACCTCCATCACCAACGGCCCGCGATTAGCACGCAGAATATCCACACCAGCAACGTCCAGCGCCATCGTTCGCGCGGCTTTTATCGCGATTTCACGCTCCTGTGGTGTGATACTGGTGACGCTTGCCGCGCCGCCACGATGCAAATTGGAACGAAAATCGCCCTCTTTCGCCCGCCGTTCAATCGCAGCGACCACTTCATCGCCAACAACCAGACAGCGGATATCGCACCCTTGCGCCTCTTTGATATATTCCTGCACCAGAATATGCGCGTTCAGACCGCGGAAAGCGTCAATCACGCTTTCCGCCGCCTGACGCGTCTCCGCCAGCACGACGCCAATTCCCTGCGTGCCTTCAACCAACTTGACCACCAGCGGCGCACCACCGACCATGTCGATTAAATCGCTGGTATCATCCGGCGAATGCGCAATGCCCGTGACAGGCAGGTCGATGCCCTGACGCGCCAGCAGTTGCATGGAACGCAATTTGTCACGCGCCCGGGCAATGGCGACCGACTCATTGAGCGGATAGCTCCCCAGCATCTCGAACTGGCGCAGTGCCGCCGTCCCATAAAAGGTAATGGCGGTGCCAATACGCGGGATCACTGCGTCAAAATGGGGTAACTTGCGGCCTTTGTAGTGAATAGAAGACGCCGCAGGATTTATGTTCATGTAGCAAGAAAGCGGATCAAGAATTTCAACCAGGTGACCGCGCTGTATAGCGGCTTCACGCAGCCGCTTACACGAATAGAGCGTTCCATCCCGGGACAATATGGCAATTTTCACCCTGCACCTCTCTGTCAGACCTGGTCAAAAGCCCGCGTATCATACATCGACGTGGCGGTTTTAGCGCGTCGCCCAACCCTGTTTGTGCAAATAATCCAGAATAAATGGGCGGCTTTCTTTAATGATTGTTCGGCGGATATGATCGCTCCAGGTATCCCGGCGATTATTGCTGCCACGGGTGAGGTAATATTCCGCCAGTTGCTCGTCATACTGAGCCAGTGCGCCTTTATCCAGCGGTTGATAGCTGTTTTCATGCACCAAAATGGAGGCCGGTAAACGCGGCTTAAGATCCGGATTATCCGCAGGCCAGCCAAGGCACAGCCCAAACAGCGGCAGAACATGCTGCGGTAATTTAAGCAGTTTCGTCACCGCTTCAATATTATTGCGCAGGCCGCCGATATATACCCCGCCCAATCCCAGCGATTCCGCTGCGATTAATGCATTCTGCGCCATCATTGCCGTATCAACGACACCGAGCAACAGTTGTTCCGCCAGGCCGAGCTGAGCATCCGGACAGATCTGTAAATGGCGGTTAAAGTCGGCACAGAACACCCAGAACTCCGCCGCTTGCGCTACGTGTTTTTGCCCGCCGGTCAGCGTCACCAGTTCTTCACGTAACGCTTTGTCGGTAATGCGAATAATGCTACTGCACTGCAAAAAACTGGAACTGGACGTCGCACGGGCGCTGTTAATAATCGCCTCACGCTGCGCTTCGGAAATGGGTTCATCAGTGAAATGGCGAATGGAGCGATGGCCACAAATAAGTTCAATGGTTGGCGTCATTATCTTTTTCTCTTTCTGAACGTGAATATTGCGGTGGACGGTTCATCAGCTGTGGGGCAAGACGTTTTGCCACCTGAAGAATAACCACCACCGCAGCGGGAAGCATGAGCAAAACACCGAGAAAAATCATCAGAATCTGCACTTCTGGCCGAGAAAATGGCTCAGGCAGCGACAGGGAGTCGCTTACCGACAGCAGCGCCACCGCCAGTAGCATCATTCCGATAAATTCCAGTATCAACACGCCTTTAGGCAATTTACCGATCGCGCGCATACGCTTCCCTCTGCAAGTGAGCCTTCAGTCTAAAACTTTTCACTGTATTGTGTTTAACAGTTATAGCTTTTAGCAATTAATGCAACAGGTTAAACCTACTTTCAGCGAATACATTTTAGCGTGATCATTACAGGCATAAATCTATGAGGAGAGAAATAATGCAAACCGTTATTTTTGGTCGTTCGGGTTGCCCTTACTGTGTGCGTGCAAAAGATCTGGCTGAGAAATTGAGCAATGAACGCGATGATTTTCAGTATCAGTATGTAGATATTCGTGCGGAAGGGATCACTAAAGAAGATCTACAACAAAAGGCAGGTAAACCCGTAGAAACCGTGCCGCAGATTTTTGTCGATCAGCAACATATCGGCGGCTATACCATTTTGCTGCATGGGTGAAAGAAAATCTGGACGCCTGATCGTCTGACAAGCCCTCGCGTTGAGGGCTTTACTGATTTTTTCTGTGCTGTGGTTTAAACAAACTACTGATAAATAAGAAACACAGTGCCCCCAGCGCACACCAGAACACCGCGCTTAGTAACCATGCCAGCTCTTGCCAGAATGAGCGGGTCGGTGAAAAAAACAGCCGCATAATAAGCATTGAACAGGGTGCCGCCAGCATTGCGCCAAATAGAGGTTTCAGGACTTCTCTACGCTGTGAAAAGAAACTGGCAACTGCTCCAGGAAGAATGAAAAACAGCAAGCCGATTTCAGGATGCCCGGCAGCCCGAAAAGCGCCTTTCATGTGCGTCGCCAGAAAAAGGCACACCACAATGAAGAGGACAAAACAGCAGATTGCCCCCGCCCAACGTTGTTTATGTTTCACTCGTTCCTCCTGACACTGCGTCTATCGAACACATTTTTCGCCAGTGTGGCGTTCAGTAAGATAAAGCCGCTTCGCATTCCATGCTAATATAGGCCAACGCAATTCATATAGCCGTTGATACCTAATGTGATTACACTAGTAAAATATATTGTTACTTTACTATCGTTTAGGTGCGCTGAATGAATCTGCGCCCTGAATTCTGGTAAAAAACATTATCGTAAATTACCATTTCTTTCAACAGCTTACTAGTAAACAAGAAGTTAGCCTCCGTGAATATAAACGTCGCCGAATTGTTAAATGGGAATTACATTCTGTTATTATTTGTGGTCCTCGCGCTTGGGCTATGTCTCGGAAAGTTACGACTTGGTTCGATCCAACTGGGTAATTCCATTGGCGTTTTGGTCGTATCACTGTTATTAGGCCAACAACATTTCAGCATTAACACCGACGCGCTTAATCTTGGCTTTATGCTGTTTATTTTCTGCGTCGGGGTCGAAGCCGGACCGAACTTTTTTTCCATTTTTTTTCGCGATGGGAAAAATTACCTAATGTTAGCACTGGTGATGGTTGGCAGTGCGCTGGTGATCGCCTTAGGGTTAGGTAAGCTGTTTGGCTGGGATATTGGCCTGACGGCCGGTATGTTAGCAGGCTCTATGACGTCGACACCGGTTCTGGTCGGTGCTGGCGATACACTGCGTCATTCCGGCATGGAAAGCAGGCAGCTCTCACTGGCACTGGATAATCTGAGCCTCGGGTATGCCTTAACCTATTTAATCGGTCTGGTGAGTTTGATTGTTGGTGCGCGTTACTTGCCGAAATTGCAGCATCAGGACTTACAGACCAGCGCCCAGCAAATCGCCCGCGAACGTGGCCTGGACACTGATGCCAACCGTAAGGTTTATTTACCGGTGATCCGCGCCTATCGCGTCGGCCCGGAGCTGGTGGCCTGGACCGACGGCAAAAATCTGCGTGAACTGGGTATTTATCGACAAACCGGCTGCTACATTGAACGTATTCGACGTAACGGGATTCTGGCAAATCCAGACGGTGATGCCGTGCTACAAATGGGCGATGAAATAGCGTTGGTAGGCTATCCCGACGCCCATGCCCGACTCGATCCCAGCTTCCGTAACGGTAAAGAAGTTTTCGATCGTGACCTTCTCGACATGCGTATCGTCACTGAAGAAGTGGTCGTTAAAAACCATAACGCTGTAGGTAAACGTCTCGCACAACTGAAGTTGACCGATCACGGTTGCTTCCTTAACCGCGTCATTCGTAGCCAGATTGAGATGCCGATAGATGACAACGTCGTGCTTAACAAAGGTGACGTTTTACAAGTCAGCGGTGATGCCCGTCGCGTAAAAACCATCGCCGATCGCATCGGCTTTATCTCGATTCACAGCCAGGTCACTGACCTGCTGGCATTTTGCGCCTTCTTTGTTATTGGGCTGATGATCGGGATGATCACCTTCCAGTTCAGCACATTCAGTTTCGGCATGGGGAACGCTGCCGGGTTGTTATTCGCCGGAATTATGCTGGGCTTTATGCGTGCTAACCACCCGACCTTCGGTTACATTCCGCAAGGTGCATTAAGCATGGTGAAAGAGTTCGGCTTGATGGTGTTTATGGCAGGCGTTGGTCTGAGCGCCGGTAGCGGTATTAATAACGGCCTGGGCGCGATTGGCGGTCAGATGTTGATTGCCGGATTAATTGTCAGTCTTGTGCCCGTGGTTATCTGTTTCTTGTTCGGTGCTTATGTATTGCGAATGAACCGCGCACTGTTGTTCGGCGCAATGATGGGCGCACGCACCTGCGCGCCGGCAATGGAGATCATCAGTGATACAGCTCGCAGTAACATCCCTGCGCTGGGCTATGCGGGCACCTACGCAATCGCCAACGTCCTGCTGACGCTGGCAGGGACAATCATCGTCATGGTATGGCCAGGATTAGGATAAAACTGAAGTTGCCCTGAAAATGAAATTTTTTTGCACAACCGCAGAACTTTTCCGCAGGGCATCAGTCTTAATTAGTGCCACTGCTTTTCTTTGATGTCCCCATTTTGTGGAGCCCATCAACCCCGCCATTTCGGTTCAAGGTTGATGGGTTTTTTGTTATCTAAAATTTATCTACTACCCTGCAACCCTCTCAACCATCCTCAAAATCTCCTCGCGCGATAGCGGCTTACGGTCGGTGACAAAATGCAGCGTCATTCCCTCAATAAACGCATCAAGCGCGCGGGCGGTTCCGGGTTCAAACCATTGTTCGAGCGTTTGCTGACTGCGCTGCATCCAGTTTTGCATTACCGTTTTTAATAGCGGTTTTCGACTAGCCAGCGCGTAGAGCTGGTACATCAGCTCCATATTATCCGGCGTTGCAACCTGTGAGCTGTAGATCATATCGGTGATAGCCTGGCATGCGCCTTGAGCATCACTAACATCGCTAAAAAATGCCTGATATTGCCGGGACATAATCTCAGTAAAACTGCTGAACGCCTCCAGCAACAACTCATCAATTCCTGAAAAATAGTAGGTCATCGATCCCAACGGTACCCCGGCAAGGGTAGCAATTTTGCGGTGCGTAACAGCATGTATTCCGTAAAGTTTCACCGCCTCCAGCGTGGCCTGGATAATTTTTTCTCGCCGTTGCGGATCGTTAGCGCGACGCATGTCATTTCCTCTGTCTGCAATTGTGTACAAATGTACACAACCTTGCTAATGTTGTCTTCCCTCTTCTTATTTTGACGTGATCTATGACCGTAAATTCTTCACGTAATGCATTGAAACGCCGAACCTGGGCGCTGTTTATGTTCTTCTTTTTGCCAGGCCTGTTAATGGCGTCCTGGGCAACCCGTACGCCTGCTATCCGCGATATTCTCTCTGTCTCGATCGCTGAAATGGGCGGTGTTCTCTTTGGTCTGTCGATCGGTTCGATGAGCGGTATTCTCTGCTCGGCGTGGTTAGTGAAACGCTTTGGGACACGTAATGTCATCCTGGTCACGATGTCCTGCGCATTGATCGGGATGATGATATTAAGTCTGGCACTCTGGCTGACATCGCCCCTGCTCTTTGCCGTTGGTCTCGGCGTCTTTGGGGCAAGTTTTGGTTCTGCGGAAGTGGCGATAAACGTTGAAGGTGCTGCCGTTGAGCGAGAAATGAATAAAACGGTTTTGCCGATGATGCACGGTTTTTATAGCCTGGGCACGCTGGCAGGCGCAGGTGTCGGGATGGCACTGACGGCCTTTGGCGTTCCGGCAACGGTGCACATTTTATTGGCGGCGCTGGTAGGTATCGCGCCTATTTATATCGCCATTCAGGCAATCCCTGACGGTACGGGCAAAAATGCTGCCGATGGCACCCAGCATGGCGAAAAAGGCATTCCTTTTTATCGCGATATCCAGTTGCTGTTGATTGGTGTTGTAGTGCTGGCGATGGCCTTTGCCGAAGGTTCTGCCAACGACTGGTTACCCTTATTAATGGTTGATGGTCACGGTTTTAGCCCCACTTCCGGCTCACTGATTTATGCCGGTTTTACCCTGGGGATGACCGTTGGACGCTTCACCGGCGGTTGGTTCATCGACCGTTACAGTCGCGTTGCCGTGGTTCGGGCCAGTGCACTAATGGGGGCGTTGGGTATTGGGCTGATTATTTTTGTCGATAGCGCCTGGGTCGCAGGAGTGTCTGTTGTACTTTGGGGACTGGGTGCCTCGCTGGGCTTCCCGCTGACCATTTCTGCCGCCAGCGATACCGGCCCCGATGCACCAACCCGCGTCAGTGTGGTAGCAACGACCGGTTATCTGGCTTTCCTCGTCGGGCCGCCGCTGCTGGGCTATCTCGGCGAACATTATGGATTACGTAGTGCAATGCTGGTTGTACTGGCGCTGGTTATTCTCGCGGCTATTGTCGCGAAAGCCGTCGCCAAACCCGATACCAAAACGCAGACGGCGATGGAGAATAGTTGATGAGCATTAAATTAATTGCGGTAGACATGGATGGTACTTTCTTAAGCGATCAAAAAACCTATAACCGTGAGCGGTTTATGGCTCAGTATCAGCAAATGAAAGCACAAGGCATTCGCTTTGTGGTCGCCAGCGGGAATCAATATTATCAGTTGATCTCTTTCTTCCCTGAAATTGCTAATGAAATTGCCTTTGTGGCTGAAAACGGCGGCTGGGTAGTGAGTGAAGGCAAAGATGTTTTTAATGGCGAGCTGTCGAAGGATGCCTTTACTACTGTCGTGGAACATTTGCTGACGCGCCCGGAAGTGGAAATTATTGCCTGCGGAAAAAATAGCGCCTATACGCTCAAAAAATATGACGATGCCATGAAAACGGTGGCGGAAATGTATTATCACCGTCTGGAATACGTCGATAACTTTGACAACTTAGAAGATATTTTCTTTAAGTTTGGCCTGAATCTTTCCGATGAACTGATTCCACAAGTACAAAAAGCATTACATGAGGCCATCGGCGATATTATGGTGCCAGTCCACACCGGCAACGGCAGCATCGATCTGATTATCCCCGGCGTACATAAAGCCAATGGCCTTCGCCAACTGCAGAAATTATGGGGAATAGACGACAGCGAAGTGGTAGTCTTTGGCGATGGCGGTAACGATATTGAGATGCTGCGTCAGGCAGGCTTTAGTTTTGCAATGGAAAATGCCGGCAGCGCGGTCGTCGCAGCGGCAAAATACCGGGCAGGCTCCAATAACCGTGAAGGCGTACTGGATGTGATCGATAAAGTGCTTAAACACGAAGCGCCATTTGACCAATAAAAACGGCAGCACGCCCGGCAACACAATACCTGAATGAAGGCTGCATAATTCGCGGAAATTAACCCGCTGCATTATTTCAGGCGAAATGTTTATGAAAAATTGTCTACTGTTGGGCGCGCTTTTAATGGGCTTTACTGGTGTGGCGATGGCGCAAAGTGTCACCGTCGATGTGCCGAGTGGATACAAAGTGGTTGTGGTTCCTGATTCAGTCAGCGTTCCACAAGCGGTCAGCGTCGCGACTGTGCCGCAAACCGTCTATGTGGCTCCTGCGCCAGCTCCGGCTTACCGCCCGCATCCTTATGTTCGCCATCTTGCCAGCGTAGGTGAAGGGATGGTTATCGAACACCAGATTGACGACCATCACCATTAATTCGAGAATGCCTGATCGCACAAAGCAATCAGGCATTTTTTTACCCTTCGTGAGAATTTCCCATCTGTTTATCTTTTAAAAAGATAACCATCAGCGACAGCCACAAAATTCCGTTGACAAGGTTGAAGAGATTAAACAGTCCGTTGCCCCCGTTCAGCCAGGCATGTTTGCTGATTTCAATACCGACGGTAAAGATCAGCATTTGCAGCATTCCCATCGCCGCAGAAACCGTACCTTTACTCATATCGCTGGCAAACAGGGTTAATCGCACCAGTCCCGCATTCGCCAGACCAATGCCGAAAGCATAAATACTTAACCCGGCGGTCATCCATAAATACGCGTGCGATGAGATAACCGTTGCCGCAGCAGCGACCAACAGACCAATCATAATCGGCCAGCCGCCCATAATAATCAGCGAACGTACGGTGCGGCGCGAGGTCAGACGCGCTAACAGCAAGTTACCCGCAATTAACGCCCCGAAAATAGGCACTTGCAGCAAGCCATATTCATAGCTGCTCAACTGCTCGCCGGTAATGATGATAATCGGCGACTGGGCGATCCACGCCAGCAATGGCAGGCTAACGAATCCCAGCGCCAGCGCCCCCGCCACAAAGCGGCCGTTCTTCAGCACCAGCTTATAGTCACGACCGAGTTCTTTCAGTGACAGTTTCTCGCCTATACGCGTGGCGGTTTCAGGCATAGCTCGTTGCAGACCGAAAAAGGAGATCGCTGCCAATGCGGCAAACAAAACAAACATCCCCTCCCAGGGCAGCACATGGATCCACGCCGCGCCCACCAGCGGACCAAGTAGCGGAGCAATCAGCGCCACGTTCGCCATCAGCGCGGTGATCTTGATACAAACCGCCTCTTCGAAGGATTCCTGAATTGCGGCGTATCCCACAGCGCCAATGAAACAGAGGCTTATGCCCTGCAAGAAGCGCAACAGAGTGAATTGTTCAATGTTTTGCGCCAGTAATATTGCCAGACAGGTGATGATAAACCACACCACCCCCGCCAGCATCACCGGACGGCGACCAATACGATCCGACAGCGGCCCCAGGAGCCATTGTAAAAACATCCCGCCCGCCAGATATGCGGTCATTGAAGTAGGAACCCAATCAATGCCCGCCTGATATTGTTCCACCACGGCCAACATACCGGGTTGAATCATATCGTTGCCGATATAGGTTGAAAATTCGTAAAGCACCAGACAGAGAGGGAAAAGTAACGCCTGACGTCCAAGCCTGGCACCGGAAGCTAATTTATTTTGCATGCAATTTCTTCGCCAATAATAATCGCGCAGAGTTTAATAAAAGCGCAGCTAACGAGAAAGCGAATTTTGTAGCTGAAACCACGGTTAAGCACATTCTTACATTATTGCGAGTATAGCTACGCTTTCTTTAAGTTTTATTTAACCTATGCCCGTTACAATCACCCACCGTAAACAGGCCGCTTGAGGGAAATAAGACGATGCCGCTTTACCCAGTTTAACCTGCACTTTATTCTCAACGACTTGCCTGTATTGGCTCCCTTTTAATCACTTTGCGTCGGGAAGTTATGCTGGAAAATTTGAATCTCTCTCTATTCTCTCTTATTAACGCGACGCCAGACTCGGCTCCGTGGATGATCTCGTTGGCGATTTTTATTGCTAAAGATTTGATTACCGTGGTGCCGCTGCTGGCCGCGGTACTTTGGTTGTGGGGGCTTACAGCACAACGGCAACTGGTGATAAAAATCGCTATCGCGCTGGCGGTCAGCCTGTTTGTGTCCTGGACGATGGGACATCTTTTTCCGCACGACCGACCCTTTGTCGAAAATATCGGCTATAACTTCCTGCATCATGCGGCGGATGACTCATTCCCAAGCGATCACGGTACGGTGATTTTCACCTTTGCACTGGCATTTTTATGCTGGCATCGCCTGTGGTCCGGCTCACTTTTAATGGTGCTGGCCGTCGTCATTGCCTGGTCGCGCGTTTATCTTGGCGTGCACTGGCCGCTGGATATGCTCGGTGGATTGCTGGCAGGTATGATTGGCTGCCTTAGCGCTCAGATTATCTGGCAAGCGATGGGGCATAAACTCTATCAACGTCTGCAATCGTGGTATCGCTTCTGTTTTGCATTACCGATCCGCAAAGGCTGGGTGCGTGACTGATCTCTGCTAAAAAGTGTAGTATTGAGCGGCTCGCTTCAATAACTATTCAGAGGGATTATGGAAACACGTCGCGAAGAGCGTATCGGGCAGCTGCTGCAAGAATTAAAACGCAGCGATAAGTTACATCTTAAAGACGCCGCCGCCCTGCTTGGGGTTTCGGAGATGACGATTCGTCGCGATCTGAACAACCACAGTGCGCCCGTCGTTTTGCTCGGCGGCTATATTGTTCTGGAACCGCGCAGTGCCAGCCATTACCTGTTAAGCGATCAAAAATCCCGCCTGGTGGAAGAAAAACGCCGGGCGGCAAAACTGGCTGCGACACTGGTAGAACCCGATCAGACTCTCTTTTTTGACTGTGGCACCACCACGCCGTGGATTATTGAAGCGATTGATAATGAAATCCCTTTTACCGCCGTTTGTTATTCGCTAAATACCTTTCTGGCGCTGAAAGAGAAACCCCATTGCCGCGCATTTCTGTGCGGTGGTGAATTTCACGCCAGCAACGCCATTTTCAAACCCATCGATTTTCAGCAAACGTTGAATAATTTTTGCCCGGATATCGCTTTTTATTCCGCGGCGGGCGTGCATGTCAGTAAAGGCGCTACCTGTTTTAATCTTGAAGAGTTGCCGGTAAAACACTGGGCCATGTCGATGGCGCAAAAGCATGTGCTGGTTGTCGACCACAGTAAATTTGGCAAGGTGCGTCCGGCGCGCATGGGTGACCTGAAACGCTTTGATATTGTGGTGAGTGATTGTTGCCCGGAAGATGAGTATGTGAAGTACGCGCAGACGCACCGTATTAAGTTGATGTATTAATGACGTATAACCGGATGACGTTTCGCGCCATCCGGTTATCAGAAGATTAAGAGAACCAGCTGCCGAACCACTGATGGAATTTCATCATCACGAAATCCCACATCCGACCAAAGAATCCGCCCTCTTCCACATTTTCCATCACGATCAGCGGACGCTGCTCAATGGATTTACCGTTAAGCTGGAAATCAATGGTCCCGACAACCTGACCTTTTTTCAGCGGTGCGGTAAGCTGCGGTTCCGTTAACGTGTAGCTCGCCTTCAGGTTTTTCAGCTGCCCACGCGGTATGGTCACTGAGCCCGCTTCGCCTGCCCCGAGATTCACTTCGCTCTTATCACCAAACCAGACGCGCTGAGTCACAAAGGTGGCATCAGGTTTAATTGGCGTCACGGTTTCAAAGAAGCGGAAACCCCAGGTCAATAATTTCTCAGACTCATTAAAACGGATACGGTCAGTTTTCGCCCCCAGCACTACGGAGATTAAACGCATATCGCCCTGGGTAGCCGAAGCAACCAGATTATATCCCGCGCCTGCCGTGGTTCCTGTCTTCATGCCATCAACATTCAGATTGCTGCTCCACAGCAGACGGTTACGGTTAGGCTGACGAATTTTGTTGAAGGTGAACTCTTTCTCTTTATGAATGGCGTACTCTTCCGGCACATCGTGGATCAATGCTTTACCCAGCAATGCCATATCGCGCGCGGTACTGAACTGCCCCGGCGCATCCAGACCGTGCACCGTCTGGAAGGTAGTGTTGGTCAGACCCAGTTTTTTGGCATAACCATTCATCAAACCAATAAATGACTCCTGGCTCCCGGCAACGTAATCGGCCAGCGCAATACAGGCGTCATTACCGGACTGGATAATCACACCTTTGTTCAAGTCTGCCACCGAAACCTGATCGCCCGGTTTGAGGAACATTACCGATGAACCACGCAGTGCCGGATTTCCCGTCGCCCAGGCATCTTTACCGACCGTCACCATATCGGTGAGTTTAATCTTATCGGCCTTAAGCGCCTGCCCAACCACATAGCTGGTCATGATTTTAGTCAGGCTCGCGGGATCCAGTTTCTCATCCGCGTTGCCTTCTGCCAGCACTTTACCGCTGGCGTAATCCATTAAAATCCATGCACGCGCATCCACGCTCGGCGCTTCAACGGTTTGTTCCGCCGCGAATGCCGTTGGGGCAAAAAGGAATAAAAATGCAGAACCCGCTGCAAGACCACGAAGGAGAGAGGAGTATTGCGTCATAAATGCCACCCGAGTATCCATTCAAAAAAAATACGTTATATCGCCGTATGATAAGTTCGGTGATTAATAACGCACACACAAACTTAAAGAAACCGTAAGTTGGTAAAGTTTTTAAAGTTTATGCAATATCCTGCCGCTTCGCTGCTTCTGGTGTCATTTTTTTGCCAGCTGTTGCTTAAAAGTTAACTTTACTTCACCATCGGAGTCCTGTTCAGCCTGTGGCTGCCTGTCGGAAAAGGGGTGAGTATGATTACGCTGTGGGGTCGGAATAATTCAACCAACGTAAAAAAAGTATTGCTGACGCTCGAAGAACTGGAACTACCTTATGAGCAAATTCTCGCGGGCCGTGAGTTTGGGATAAATCACGATGCTGATTTTCTGGCGATGAACCCTAACGGGCTGGTGCCGTTGTTGCGTGACGACGAAAGTGATCTCATTCTTTGGGAATCAAACGCCATTGTCCGCTATCTGGCGGCACAGTACGGGCAAAAACGTCTGTGGATCGACTCACCGGCACGTCGTGCGGAAGCGGAAAAATGGATGGACTGGGCAAACCAGACGCTCAGTAATGCTCATCGCGGGATCCTGATGGGATTAGTCAGAACACCACCGGAAGAGCGCGATCAGGCCGCCATTGATGCCAGTTGCAAAGAGTGCGACGCCCTGTTTGCCCTGCTCGATGCGGAACTGGCAAAAGTAAAATGGTTCTCTGGCGACGAGTTTGGTGTGGGCGATATCGCTATCGCACCGTTCATCTACAATTTGTTTAACGTTGGCTTGACCTGGACACCGCGTCCAAATCTGCAACGCTGGTATCAGCAACTCACTGAACGCCCCGCAGTGCGCAAAGTGGTGATGATTCCCGTTAGCTAATTGCGTGGGCTAACTTTAAGTAATTCCCCACTGGACTCGTCGGTGAGAACGTATAAATAACCGTCGGGTCCAGTGCGAACATCACGAATTCGCTGCCCTCTGTCCGTTAAAATACGGCCATCTTCTGTCACTTTGTCGCCGTTGACGCTCATCACAATGACATCTTTATCTTTCAGCGCGCCAATAAATAATTTTTGCTGCCACTGGGGGAATTTATCGCTGTTATAGAAGGCCATGCCGCTCACGGCGGGCGAATCTTTCCAGTAAAAAACAGGTTGCTCGGTCCCGGCGACGATCTCCCCTTTCGCTTCCGGTATCTTAAAGCCTGAATAGTTGATTCCCCAGGTTGCCAGCGGCCAGCCGTAGTTTTTGCCTTTTTGCGGGATATTAATTTCATCACCACCGCGCGGGCCATGTTCATTCAGCCACAGAGCATTACTCCACGGATTCATCGCCATTCCTTGCGGATTACGAATACCATAAGACCAGATCTCGGCGCGCACACCGGATTCCTTTATAAAAGGATTATCATCCGGGATTTCGCCCAGGTCGGTCAGACGCACCAGTTTGCCCTGTAATTTATCCAGATCCTGCGCCATCGAGCGCTGATTGTTTTCGCCCAGAGCAACAAAAAGATAACCTTTACCGTCGAATACCAGCCGCCCGCCAAAATGGTTGCCGGTAGACAGTTTTGGCATCTGGCGGAAGACGGTGCGGAAGTCGGTCACTTTTGAGAGATCATCACTTAAGCGGCCATAACCCACAGCAGTTCCGGCTTTGCCATCATCGCCAACTTCGGAATAACTTAACCAGATGCGGCGAGACTGAGCAAAATCAGGCGCTAAAACCACGTCCAGCAGGCCGCCCTGCCCGTGCGCCCAAACGTCCGGAACTCCGGAAAGCGGCGCAGATAATCCTTTTCCTGCTTGCCAGTGACGCAACTCGCCGCCGCGCAGAGTGATTAACATACCGTGATTATCGGGTAAAAAGGCCAGTGCCCAGGGATGGTCGAGTTTGTCTTGCAGTACTTCGACATTTACCGTTGCAGGAGCCGCCCAGAGAGCGGAAGAAAGACAAATAAGGGGCACAAGGAAAAAGGATTGTCGATGCATAACGCCTCCGGATTGACTCTGGCTTAAAACGTAGTCAGTGGAGGAGATAACAAATTCATTTTTACAAAAACTTAAACATGAAGGGGGAGACGCTTTCTCCCCCTTAGTTTTCAGGCCTTCTCAAGCATGGCGTGCTTCTGCAGGCTCTGGATACTCAGCGTTAAGCTCATCAGACAATTTTCAAGCTTATCGGCGTTGACGGTAATAACAGTCGGGCAATCATGGTGCCCACTCATCAAACATACTGCGGCTGTCGCTAATGCTTCTTCAGCATGATGAAGAGCACTCCACTCTTCCTGATCCAGATGAAGATTCAACCGCAGCGATTTATCGTGCAGTTCGCGATTCAGTTTAAAAAAGTTATCTCGTAGATGATTGCTTTCGCTGACGGACATGTATCCTTTTGCCTTCCTCAGTTGCACGTATGCAGCGAGGTCAACGCGTGCGTCGATCAACCGGTTCAGCAGATCGATTCGCTGTCTGTCAACGAACATACTTCGATCCTCCTCTTTCCAGCCTTGTTGCAATTAAATAGTATGGCTATTTTTTGAGCAAAATGCTGTCCAGGATCAATTCTTCACGCCGAATTAACAAAATTTACATTTCCTTCGCCTCCGCCAGCGAATGAGATTGCGATACAAATTTTATCCAGAACTCTGTAGAATCCCTGCCCTGACCTTTCCTGTAACTGAATATTTTTTAAGCTATGAGCAAAGTAACTCCCCAGCCGAAAATCGGCTTTGTTTCCCTTGGCTGTCCGAAAAACCTTGTCGATTCAGAGCGTATTCTCACCGAACTCCGCACTGAAGGTTATGACGTGGTACCGAGCTATGACGATGCGGACATGGTGATCGTCAACACCTGCGGCTTTATTGACAGCGCGGTACAAGAATCACTGGAAGCCATTGGTGAAGCGTTGAATGAAAACGGCAAGGTAATTGTGACCGGTTGTCTGGGGGCAAAAGAAGATCAGATCCGCGAAGTCCACCCGAAAGTGCTGGAAATCACCGGGCCTCATAGCTATGAGCAGGTTCTGGAGCACGTTCATCACTACGTGCCAAAACCGAAACACAACCCATTCCTGAGCCTGGTGCCAGAACAAGGTGTGAAACTGACGCCGCGTCATTATGCCTATCTGAAAATTTCGGAAGGCTGTAATCACCGCTGCACCTTCTGCATTATTCCGTCTATGCGCGGCGACCTGGTGAGCCGTCCGATTGGCGAAGTGTTAAGTGAAGCGAAACGTCTGGTAGATGCGGGCGTTAAAGAGATTCTGGTGATCTCGCAGGATACTTCCGCCTATGGCGTTGATGTTAAACATCGTACTGGCTTCCACAACGGCGAGCCGGTAAAAACCAGCATGGTCAGCCTGTGCGAACAGTTATCGAAACTGGGGATCTGGACACGTCTGCACTACGTTTACCCTTATCCGCATGTGGACGACGTCATCCCACTGATGGCAGAAGGCAAAATCCTGCCGTATCTGGACATTCCGTTGCAGCACGCCAGCCCGCGCATTCTCAAACTGATGAAGCGTCCGGGTTCTGTAGATCGCCAACTGGCGCGCATCAAACAGTGGCGCGAAATCTGCCCGGAACTGACCCTACGCTCAACCTTTATTGTCGGCTTCCCTGGCGAGACAGAAGAAGATTTCCAGATGCTACTCGACTTCCTGAAAGAAGCGCGTCTGGATCGCGTTGGCTGCTTTAAATACAGCCCGGTTGAAGGTGCAGACGCCAATGCCCTGCCTGACCAGGTTCCGGAAGAAGTTAAAGAAGAACGCTGGAACCGTTTCATGCAGCTGCAGCAGCAGATTTCCGCCGAGCGCCTGCAAGAGAAAGTGGGCCGTGAAATTCTGGTGATTATCGACGAAGTGGACGAAGAAGGCGCGATTGGTCGCAGCATGGCAGATGCACCGGAAATCGACGGCGCGGTTTATCTCAATGGTGAAACCAACGTTAAGCCGGGTGATATCCTGCGTGTGAAAGTCGAGCACGCCGATGAGTACGATTTGTGGGGTAGCCGGGTTTAATTAATTCAGGCCGGGCAAAATCATTTGTCCGGCCTGCGAATAATGATTACTGCCAGCTAATCTGAGCCCTGCCGTTTTTCTTACTCTTATACAGCCGCTCATCCGCCAGCATTTTCAAGCGTTCGACGGTGGTACATTCATTTGAATGCGCTACACCGATACTGGTACTTAAATTAATGCTTCCCACCTGGAAATGAACGATTTCTTTTAGAATCGATAGCAACTCTTCCAGCGTTCCACCCGTATAAATCACCGCAAATTCGTCACCGCCGAAGCGGTAGATTTTACCTTTATCTACCGGGATCTGTGATTTAAGGATTTTCACCACTTTCATCAACACTTCATCGCCCAGCAAATGACCGAAGGTGTCGTTAATGTTTTTGAATTTATCGACGTCAAACAGGCACAAATAACCGCCTTTTTCCGGCAGCGCTTTTAAATCTTCGTCAAAGGATTTTCTGCCCATTGCTTTGGTCAGGTCGTCCAGGAACGCCGAGTTATACATACTGTAGAGTTTTTTGACATCGGCAGCCGAAAAGAAAAGCCCGCCATCCAGTACGCGTTCAAAATGGTTATTAATGATGGCTTCTTTCTCCACAATACCACGATTAATCACTCTGCGTACCAGATAGAGGCAACTGGTACCCGATATCACTGCCACCAATGCGGCAAAGAAAAAAATCAATGTACAGACCCGCAAATAAACATCTTTTTTATACGCAAATACGTACAATCCGGTCGGCAAATAGGCGAAGTGCTCCATCGCTTCCGAAACGGTGAAGATGGCGTTTTTAGCATTATATTCATCACCGGTCACCGGTTTACCGTTCTTAAATAGAGAGAACATCAGGTTCTCGCTGTCCATCGCCAGCGATTTTGACAGTAAAGAAAAACGCTCCAGACCAAGCAAAAATATCAGACTACGATTGTGAGTTACCGGATAGAGGTAATAGACGAAGGTTTTACCGTCAAAAGAGATAAACCCTGTATTTTTGACATGTCGATACTTCACAACCTGCATAATATATGCACAATAATTTTTCTCGAACTCCTTTACCTGAATACATTCGTCACTGGAAATCAGATAAGGACCGACATCGTACAAATAAGAGGGGGAAACCGAGTCGGCGTAAGCTGTGCGCAAACCAACCAACAGCTGTTCCTCCGTGGGATTTAGCGTGTTGATAAGATCAATTGCCACGCTACGCCGATATTCAGCAATATTTGCCACCGCAAAAGCAGTATCAATAACGGACTGTTTCAGGCTATACACCCGTTCCTTTACCATTTGAGTGTAGATCCCGCAGGCAACTGCTGAAATCATGATAAAAATCAGCAGACTGACTGTAAGTACGAACTTATTGATTCTGGACATACGTAAACTACTCTTTTACTAATTTTCCACTTTTATCCCAGGCGGAGAATGGCATGGGTTTCTGGTACAGATACCCCTGAGCCTGAACACATCCTAATTTAATTAATTCGCGCGCAACGTCTTCGCTCTCTACGCCTTCCGCAATCACCGGGATCCGCTTATAGCGTGCCAGATCGAAAATAATGCGCACAATTTTTCCCGCAGTACCGAAAATATCGCCGGTAAATTGCGAGTCCACCTTTATGCTGTCTGGATTAATTTCATAAAAACGTTTCAGGTTTGACAAACCGGTGCCAAAGTCATCAATCGATATCCGTACCCCTTGTTTACGCAGTTGTTCAATATTGAGATAAAAATGTTCATTAATTCGCTCGATCACGGTTTCAGTGATCTCAACACAGAGGCTGTTCGCCTTCAGGCCATTTTCTTTCATGATGGTGGTAAAACGCTCATGAAAGTGCGGTTCGTTTAACTGCCAGGGCGAAACATTAATATGCAGTAAGAAATCATCCTTCAGCGACGCACGCTGACTAAAATGTCTGAATTCACCCATTGCCGTTTTAATAATCTGATAACCCAGCTCATTGATAAACCCGATATCTTCAGCAATGGTAATGAACTTCAGCGGTGAAATGATCCCCCGCTCCGCAGAAACCCAACGGCACAACGCCTCCGCGCCCAGAATGGCGCGGGTGTTAATATCAACGATCGGTTGATAGACGAGGAATAGTTCGCCAATTTCCATTGCATGGCGAATATTACGCGCAATCCAGATATTCTCTTCTATTTCGTTGAGTTTCGCGTCATCACAGAAAATAAACTCGGAGAACATATGGTCACGGATACTGGAAATCGCCAGTTTCAGTTTTTCTGCGTAACTCCAGGCGTTTTCCCCCTGCAAAGGTTCACAAATGGCAGACTTATGGATGCGCAGATTGCGGTAGCCAAAGCTGCTGTCAAAATCGTTTACCATCGCTATTTTACGGGTAAATGTCTGTACATTTTCCCGACACAGAAGTAAATAGAGATCGGCATTGAATGTCACGATATCGCAGCATTGCGCATATTTCTCGGCAATTCGCTGACACAATTTCCTGACGATTTTATTGCGTTCATCAACACCAAACACCGCTTCCACGGCTTCCAGACCACACAGTTTGATGATCCCCACAGCCAGATACTGATTATTGTTGGACTCAATAATCGCCATATTTTTAATAAAACCGCTTTCCTGATCGTAAGAGATCAGTGAGAGCAATTTATTTGACCGTTCAATTTCGGCATCTTTCATTTCCGCGATCGAATTTTTGATGCTGATAATCTCTTTCGCATCGCCTTCGCGAATTTTCAGAGCCTCGATCTGATCCGTTGAGTCGGGCAAAAACGCCAGCGTATTAACCAGCTCGGTCATTTCAGAAAATTGCCGACGGAACACACGAGTGGTCATGAAATATACCACCAGCAACACGATAATAATGAACGCAAACGGTAGATAAAAAAGTTTATCTGATGCGTTCAATAAATTACCGCCAGGATAATAAAAATAGATTTCGAACAATGCATTATTTGGCACTGCTGATGTCTTTGCAATATACTCCGTATCGACAGAATCAATAATATTATAATTACCTTCGCTATTATAAATAATCAGTTTTTCACGAGCGAGTTGATTCTTGGCAATGATCTCATGACCTTGTTTCAAAAATAGAACTTCATCATTAGCGCTGATTTGATCAAGATACTCGTTCAGATACCGCCAGTTTAAATCGACATGAATTTTATCTACCGCTAACAAATCGTGATCTTTGCCGTTGATACGTAGCGTAAAAGAGATACATTTTTTACCCGGACGATCAAAGCAATTGTATGCCGGATTCCAGCTGTTGTTAGAGTCATCTGAAGCCACCGACCACGGTCGTTTCGATGGGTTAAAATCGGCAAAAATAACCCGCCCTGACTCGTCGACAAGCGGTCCATTTACTTGTTCCTGATGATAAACAACGATTTTATCATTCGCCCTCCGCGAAAAGAGATAATATTTATTATCATCAAGTACCAGTCCCACCGAGTCTAAAAATGGCATCATTTCCATTTTCAGAATCACGGCGCGTTGAATCTCCTCTGTATTTTTTAATAAATACAGTGAGTCCTTTAATGTCAGGGCCGAACGTTCAATATCTTTAAAGAAATAGCCAACGTTTTTCTGAATAAGTTCAAAGCGGCTATCGGCACGTTTTACCGCGCGTTCCGATACCAGTTGATAGTTAATGATGAAAAAAAGACCAATAAATGACAGTGCTGCCAATAAAAATAAAATTATCAGCCTTATCTTTATCTTTTCGTATAAACTCAGCATGTTAATACATTTAACAAAATAACTATCTGAACGCTGTGCCGCTGCAAAAATAGTCCCTTGCTGCGGCTTTTTAACCAAATTACCCGATTCTACAAAATCAGCAGAAAGTTACAACACTTGCTTAGGGCAATAATTTCCTGTGAGGTGATTACCCTTTCAAGCAATATTCAAACGTAACTATCCTTTAATTTTCGGATCCAGCGCATCGCGTAAACCATCGCCCAACAAATTGAACGCCAGTACGGTCAGAAAAATAGCCAGGGCCGGAAAAACCGCGACATGCGGCGCGATAACCATATCCGCTCGTGCCTCATTGAGCATTGCTCCCCACTCTGGTGTCGGCGGCTGCGCACCGAGGCCGAGAAATGACAGGCTGGCGGCAGAGATAATCGAGGTGCCAATGCGCATGGTGAAAAACACCACGATAGAAGAGACGGTCCCAGGCAGGATATGACGCAATAAAATGGTCATATCGCTGGCACCAATACTGCGTGCTGACTCAATAAAGGTTTGCTGTTTCAACACCAGCGTGTTGCCGCGCACCAGGCGGGCAAACGCGGGGATGGAAAAAATGGCGACTGCGATAATCACGTTAGCAATGCCGCTTCCCAACACCGCAACAACAGCGATCGCCAGTAAAATACCCGGGAAGGCAAACAGCACATCGCAAATGCGCATGATCAGCCGATCCCACCAGCCTTCATAATATCCAGCCAACAAGCCCAGCAACGTCCCTATCGCCGCACCGATAAACACGGCAAACACGCCCGCCGCCAGCGAGATTTGCGCACCAACCAGGACACGGCTGAAAATGTCGCGCCCCAGTGAATCGACGCCAAACCAGTACTGCAAAGAAGGTCCATTATTCAGATTGTCATAATCAAAATAATTTTCGGCGTCATAGGGAGCGATCCAGCGTGCAAAAATGGCCACCACAATCAATAAAATAACGAATAATGCGGCGGTCATCGCCATATGCTGACGGCGAAATCGTCGCCAGAATTCATGCCACGGTGTACGCACCTGGTCAGGTTTGACCAGTGGCATGGCGTTTAACACCGCCTGACGTCGCCAGTTAAATAGTCGCATCCTTACTTGTACCTGATAGCCGGGTTAATGGCGGCGTAAAGCACATCCACCACTAAGTTGATAAGAATAAATTCCAGCGAGAAAAGCAGAATTTCCGCCTGAATCACCGGGTAATCGCGCATTTCTACGGAGTCAACGAGTAAGCGTCCAAGTCCGGGCCAGTTGAAAACTTTCTCCACCACGATAGAACCACCGAGCAAAAAGCCAAACTGTAAGCCCATCATGGTCACTACCGGGATCATCGCGTTACGTAGCCCGTGTTTGAGGACAACCCAGGTTTCGCTCCCCCCTTTCGCCCTCGCGGTACGCATATAATCTTCGCTTAAAACATCGACAAACGACGCGCGGGTAAAGCGCGCCATCACGGCTGCCACTGCCGCGCCGAGCGTCAGGGAGGGTAAAATGTAGTGCTGCCAACTGTCTGCTCCCACGGTAGGCAGCCAGCCCAGTTCAACGGAGAATACCTGAATTAAAAGCATCCCCAGCGCAAATGCCGGAAACGAGATCCCCGACACCGCAATGGTCATACTCAATCGATCCGGCCAACGATTACGCCAGACGGCGGCGATAATTCCCGCCGCCATACCAAATATCACCGCCCAGACCATACTGGTTATGGTCAGCCACAGCGTTGGCATAAAGCGGCTGGCAATCTCATCGGCAACCGGACGACGCGACACCATCGACAGGCCAAAATCCCCCTGCACAGCATTGCTGATATAGTGCCAGAACTGGTGATACAGCGGCTGATCCAACCCCAGCTGCTGACGCACCAGTTCTATAACCTGCGCATCAGCTTCGGGCCCGGCAATCAATCGCGCCGGATCGCCGGGCAGCATATGCACAAATAAAAACACCAGCACCGAGACGATAAACAGCGTCGGAATCAACCCCAGTAAGCGTTTGATAACGTAATTAAGCATTCCACTCCCTGCGTTGCTTATTGCAAATCCGCGTCTTCAAAGCTGAAGCCGGTGTCTGGCATGATCCAAAAACCGGTCAGGTTTTTACTGTGTGCCGACACCAGTTTTTCTACCACCAGCGGGATCCACGGCGACTCTTGCCAGATGATATCCTGCGCCGCCTTATACAAGCGGGTCTTTTCCGCCGGATCATTAGTTTTCAGTGCCTGAGCCAGGAAGTCGTCCACCTGTTTATTGCTGTAAAATGCGGTATTAAACAGCGTCGGTGGCCAGTTTTGCGAGGCGAACAGTGGCGATAGCGCCCAGTCCGCTTCGCCGGTTGAAGCCGACCAGCCAGTGTAGAACATCCGCACGCCGCTCTCTTTTTGCCCTTTACCTTCAACTTCTGCCGCCCGCTGTCCGGCATCCATCGCGGTCACCTGGGCTTTAATCCCGACCTGCGCTAACTGCTGCTGGGTAAATTGCAGCACTTTCTGCGCGGTGCTGTGGTTATGTGACGACCACAGCGTGGTACTGAAACCGTTGGGATATCCCGCCTCTTTCAGTAATTCGCGCGCTTTCACTGGATCGTAAGGCCACGGTTTATAACTTTGCGCGTAGGCGATACTTGGCGGTACCACACCAGTAGCTGGCGTTGCATAGCCCGCAAAGGCAACTTTCACCAGCGCCGGACGGTTAATGGCGTAATTCAGCGCCTCACGGACCTTCGGGTTATCGAACGGCTTTTGCGTCACGTTCATACTGATATAACGCTGCATAATTGACGGACTGGCCATCAACTCGATATTTTTGTTTTTCTCCAGCAGTGTGGCCTGCTCGTAGGGAATGGGGAAAGCAAACTGCGCTTCACCGGTTTGCAGCATTGCCGCGCGGGTGTTGTTATCCGCCACCGGACGCCAGGTTATGCTGTCCAGTTTGGGCAATCCTGGCTGCCAGTAACCCGCGAATTTTTTCACCTTCACAAAATCGGTCTGATTCCAGGTATCCAGTTCATACGGTCCGGTTCCCACCGGATGAAAACCAATCTCCTTGCCATATTTTTCCAGCGCTGCCGGTGAAATCATCGCGGTCGCCGGATGGGCAAGAATATTAATAAACGCTGAGAACGGCTGTTTGAGGGTAATCTTTACCGTTGTCGGATCGATCGCCTCCGTTTTGGCAATATTCTTATACAGGTTATAGCGTTTAAGATGATTCGCCGGATCGCTGGCCCGGTCCAGATTCGCTTTCACCGCCGCGGCGTTGAAATCGGTGCCATCCTGGAATTTAATTCCTTCCCGCAATTTCACGGTGTAAGTAATGCCGTCATCGGAAACGGTATAACTCTCCGCCAGCACGTTTTTCAGTTTCATCTCTTTATCCAGACCGAACAGCCCCTGGTAAAACGATTTCGCTACGGCCTGAGATAACGTGTCATTCGCGTCATACGGATCGAGCGTGGTGAAATTCGATCCTACCGCCACCACCACATCTTTGGCAGCGAATGCACAAGATGCCATCAACGCTGTCGCAATGCCCAGCGCCACTAACCCACTACGGTGTACAGCTCTTGCCATTTTATTCTCCGCCTGAATGTTATCTACGCATGAATGCGTATTCTGATTGTGGTTGTGCGACGTAATGCCCCGGCCCGACGCATTGCAACGAGACGGCTGCCACCTCTTCGCCACGCAGATGAATATTGCTGGGAAGATCGTCCGACAGCAGTACACGCTGCGGTCGTTGTCGGGACGGTTCAGCGACCGGAACTGCCGCCAGTAATTTACGCGTATAAGGATGCTGCGGGTTTTCGAAGACCGCGCGCCGTGGACCAATTTCAACAATTTGCCCGAGATACATCACCGCCACACGATGACTAATCCGCTCTACCACGGCCATATCGTGGGAGATAAACAGATACGCAATGCCGAAATCACGCTGGAGATCGAGCAACAAGTTGATAATCTGCCCGCGAATAGAAACATCCAGCGCCGAAACGGCTTCGTCGGCAATGATCACTTTTGGATTCAATGCCAACGCGCGAGCAATGCAGATGCGCTGGCGCTGACCGCCGGAAAACTCATGCGGGTAACGCCAGGCATGTTCAGGTAACAGGCCCACGCGCTCCAGCAACCACGCAACGCGTGCAGCCGCGTCTTTACCTGGCAATAAACCGTGTACACGCAGCGGTTCGATAATCGAATCACCGATGGTCTGACGTGGGTCCAGCGAAGCGTAAGGGTCCTGAAAAATAAACTGAATATCCCGGCGCAATGCCTGAAGTTTGCCGGGTGACAAGGTATCGATTCTCTGACCGTTAAAGATAATTTCGCCGCCCTGCGATTCGACCAGGCGCAGCAACGCCCGCCCGGTAGTGGATTTACCGCTGCCAGACTCACCCACCAGCGATAGCGTTTCGCCAGGCCAGAGATCAAAACTGACTTTCTCAACGGCATGCACTTCCCGCGTTACGCGATTCAACAAACCGCTGCGCAAAGGGAAACGGGTGACCAGATTACGCACCCGTAAAACAGGTTCGCCATCCACCACCGTTTTCTGCTCGATGGGGGGTTCCTGTTTCGCTGGATGTTCAAGCGATATCAACGGGAAACGTCGGGGATAATCTAACCCTTTCATCGCACCAAGTTGCGGAACAGCAGCTAACAGCGCACGGGTGTAAGGATGTTGCGGTGCATGAAAAATCTGTTCGACGGTACCCGTTTCCACCGCCTCGCCCTGATACATCACCAGTACCCGATCGGCAATCTCTGCCACCACGCCCATATCGTGAGTGATAAAGATAACGCCCATCGACATCTCTTTTTGCAATACTTTGATTAATTGCAGGATCTGCGCCTGAATAGTGACATCCAGCGCGGTGGTTGGCTCATCGGCAATCAGCACCGCCGGGCGGCATGACAGCGCCATCGCAATCATCACTCGCTGGCGCATCCCGCCAGAGAGTTGATGCGGATAACGTGAAAGAATGGTTTGTGCCTCCGGAATGCGTACCTGATCCAGCATCCGCTTCGCCTCGACCATCGCTTCTTCACGACTGGCGTTCTGATGCAGACGAATTGATTCGGCAATCTGTTCACCCACAGTAAATACCGGGTTCAGCGATGTCATCGGCTCCTGAAATATCATCGCCATATCCGCACCGCGCACATGGCGCATTTGTGCAGCGCTCTGCTCGCTAAGTTCAATCACTTCGCGACTGCGCCGCTGCAACAGCATTTTATCGCACTGTACTAAACCGCCCGCCTGTTCCAACAGGCGCATCAATGCCAACGCAGTCACTGACTTACCGGAGCCGGATTCGCCAACAATTGCCAGCGTCTCACCGCGTTGCAGACTAAAAGAGAGATTGCGGACCGCAGCTATTTTCTGCTGGTCCTGCATAAAGGCAATATTCAGATTTTCAACCGCCAGCACATTACCGGCATCAAGTTCATCACTGTGTGGCAACGGTGTCCCCTTTTTCACGGTAGATACCGGTGGTTGGCGTATCGCCTGCGTAGCCCCAGGCGCGATACATTCCTTCGGTGTTAAACGGTAGCGCGACATTCCCTTCATGGTCGATAGCGATTAAGCCACCGCTACCGCCAAGCGCAGGGAGTTTTTCCATTACTACCCGCTCGCAGGCTTCCGCGAGACTTAATCCGCCGTAATCCATTAACGCGGCGATGTCATATGCCGCCAGCGCGCGGATGAAGACTTCGCCCGTGCCGGTACAAGAAACCGCCACACTGGCGTTATTGGCGTAGCATCCGGCACCCACTAAGGGACTATCGCCAACTCGTCCGGGTAATTTATTGGTCATTCCGCCTGTGGACGTGGCTGCCGCCAAATTGCCGTCTAAATCCAACGCCACGGCCCCCACGGTGCCCATTTTCTGTTTTTCATCCAGTGGCGCACCGCTATGGTCGAGGACGGTTGCCCCTTCCTTGCGCGCTGCCAGTAGTTGTTCATAACGCAAAGGCGTGGAGAAAATCTCCGGCGAGACGCGCTCCATGCCACGAGCAAACGCAAAATTTTCTGCCCCTTCGCCAATCATCATCACATGCGGGCTTTGCTCCATCACCAGCCGGGCGGCAAGAACCGGATTACGCAGATGACTAACGCCCGCCACCGCACCGGCTTTCAGGGTGTTACCATCCATCACACAGGCGTCCAGTTCATGGGTTTCATCACGCGTAAAGACAGCGCCAATTCCGGCGTTAAACAGTGGACACTCTTCCAGCAGACGCACCGCTTCCGTCACCACATCCAGCGCACTTTCGCCCGCTTCCAGCATTTTCTGCCCGGTTTCAACAATGGCAGACAACGCCTCAATGTAGCGTAATTCCTGTTGCAGACTCATCTGCGCGCGGCTAATTGCACCTGCGCCACCATGAATTGCAATGACTGCTTTGCCCATAGTATTCGTCCATTAAGGGTGGCTCGCCACTTTTGCTATAAATATCAGAATTTTTATGAATTACTCATTCAATTTTTGAATATAGAAAGATGGATATGGCATGTAAAGGCAGGAGCCAACGCTACGCCCGAGGTGGCATACAGTCTGTGGCGTTTTTCTGACATAATAGGCAAATTCGATTTTGCCTCCGCAGGAGTGTTTTCATGGAATTTACCACCGGATTGATGTCGCTCGACACCGCGCTTAATGAGATGCTTTCTCGCGTCACCCCACTGACCGCCCAGGAAACGCTGCCACTGGTACAGTGTTTTGGTCGTATTCTGGCGAGCGATGTCGTTTCGCCGCTTGATGTTCCGGGGTTTGATAACTCCGCAATGGACGGCTACGCGGTGCGTTTAGCCGATATTGCCTCCGGGCAACCGCTGCCCGTTGCCGGTAAATCCTTTGCCGGTCAGCCGTATCATGGTGAATGGCCTGCGGGCACCTGCATTCGTATTATGACCGGTGCGCCGGTGCCGGAAGGCTGCGAAGCGGTGGTGATGCAGGAGCAGACTGAACAAACGGACAATGGCGTGCGTTTTACTGCTGAAGTGCGTAGCGGGCAAAATATTCGCCGTCGCGGTGAAGATATCTCTGCAGGTGCGGTTGTTTTCCCGGCGGGAACTCGCCTGACTACCGCAGAGCTGCCAGTAATTGCTTCACTGGGGATTGCCGAAGTTCCGGTGATTCGTAAAGTGCGTGTAGCGCTTTTTTCTACCGGTGATGAACTCCAGTTGCCCGGTCAGCCGCTGGGCGACGGCCAAATCTACGACACCAACCGTCTCGCCGTACACCTGATGTTAGAACAGCTGGGTTGCGAGGTAATCAACTTAGGGATTATCCGCGACGATCCCCATGCCCTGCGCGCCGCATTTATTGAAGCCGACAGCCAGGCGGATGTAGTGATCAGTTCCGGCGGTGTTTCAGTGGGTGAAGCGGATTACACCAAAACGATTCTTGAAGAGCTGGGGGAGATCGCCTTCTGGAAGCTGGCGATTAAACCAGGTAAACCGTTCGCGTTCGGTAAACTCAGCAATAGCTGGTTCTGCGGCCTGCCGGGCAACCCGGTTTCAGCGACGCTGACCTTCTATCAACTGGTACAGCCTTTGCTGGCAAAACTAAGCGGCAACACCGCCAGCGGCCTGCCCGCGCGCCAGCGCGTACGCACAGCGTCCCGCCTGAAAAAAACGCCAGGACGTCTTGATTTCCAGCGCGGCGTGCTGCAACGCAACGCCGACGGTGAACTTGAAGTGACGACCACCGGACATCAGGGTTCACATATATTTAGCTCCTTTAGTCTCGGCAACTGCTTTATCGTGCTGGAACGCGATCGCGGCAATGTGGACGTGGGCGAATGGGTGGAAGTAGAACCGTTTAACGCGTTGTTCGGAGGCCTGTAATGGCGGAACTCAGCGATCAGGAGATGCTGCGCTACAACCGGCAAATCATTCTGCGCGGTTTTGATTTTGACGGTCAGGAGGCGCTAAAAGATTCTCGTGTGCTGGTAGTCGGCCTCGGTGGACTCGGCTGCGCAGCTTCGCAGTATCTGGCAAGCGCCGGTGTCGGCAACCTGACGCTGCTCGACTTCGACACGGTTTCGCTCTCGAATCTGCAACGCCAGACACTGCACAGTGATGCCACGGTCGGGCAACCGAAGGTGGAATCCGCCCGTGACGCCCTGACGCGGATCAACCCACATATCGCGATTACGCCAGTCAATGCACTGCTAGATGACGCAGAACTTGCAGCATTGATTGCTGAACACGATCTGGTGCTCGACTGTACGGATAACGTTGCGGTACGTAATCAACTGAACGCAGGCTGTTTTGCCGCGAAGGTGCCGCTGGTTTCCGGCGCGGCAATTCGTATGGAAGGGCAAATCACGGTCTTCACTTATCAGGACGGCGAACCGTGCTATCGCTGCCTTAGCCGTTTGTTTGGCGAGAACGCGTTAACCTGCGTAGAAGCAGGCGTGATGGCACCGTTGATCGGCGTAATTGGTTCGTTGCAGGCAATGGAAGCGATCAAACTGCTGGCAGGTTATGGCAAACCGGCCAGCGGGAAAATCGTCATGTACGATGCGATGACCTGTCAGTTTCGCGAAATGAAACTGATGCGTAATCCGGGGTGTGAGGTGTGCGGTCAGTAATTGCCACCTCCAGGCCAGATAAGACGCGGCACTCCGCCACGTCATCAGCAATTTATGAGGATGCAGAACGTCCGGTTAAATCGACGTTCTGCCAAACGCTCCCTGCCAGTCCTGCTCAAACTTCGCCACAGCGGCTTCCACCGCCGGATAGCTAATCATCTGTTGTGCCACATCCAGTGGCAGAGTAATTGATTCACATCCTGCCAGTAAGCAGTCCAGCGCCTGACGCGGGGTTTTGAAACTCGCTGCCAGCACTTTCGCCTGCGGCGCATGCATTTTCAATAACTGGTGTAAGTCGGTCACAGTCTGAATGCCGCTACCGCCCTGAGCATCAATACGATTAACGTAAGGCGCAACATATTCCGCACCTGCCAGCGCCGACAGCAGCCCTTGTGCTGCGCCATATACCGCGGTTCCCAGCGTTGGAATCCCTTCCGCTTTTAACATCTTAATAGCTGCCAGCCCCTCGGCGGTCACCGGAACTTTCACCACGATATCCGCAATAATAGAACGCAATTTACGTGCGTCATTCACCATCCCTTCAGCAGTGGTAGCCATTACCTGGGCAAACAGACGCCCCTGACCGCCCATCGCTTCATGAAGTTGCGGAAGCACAACATCCAGCGGTTTTTTACCCGCGGCGATAATGCTTGGGTTAGTGGTCACACCCGCCAGCGGAAAAATACGTGACAGCGCCTTCACCGCAACAACGTCTGAAGTATCCAGATACAGTTCCATAACCATCCTCAAAATGTACTTTTTGTCTGAATGTAAACTATCACGGGAAAACTCTCTGAACAGTTGACGCACATCAATCCAACTTTCATTCGAAAGCATTTTAATGTTTGAACGAAACAGAGAGGCAACTATGATTTTCAATATTCAGCGCTACTCGACCCATGATGGCCCCGGTATCCGCACGGTCGTATTTCTTAAAGGCTGTTCGCTGGGCTGCCGCTGGTGTCAGAACCCGGAAAGCCGCGCCCGCACGCAGGATCTGCTGTATGACGCACGACTGTGTCTGGAAGGCTGCGAGCTGTGCGCTAAGGCCGCGCCGGAAGTGATTGAGCGCGCGCTGAATGGTTTGCTTATTCATCGGGAAAAGTTAACCCCGGAGCATCTGACGGCGTTAACCGACTGCTGTCCGACACAGGCATTAACCGTGTGTGGTGAAGTGAAAAGCGTTGAGGAGATCATGGCGACCGTTCTGCGCGATAAACCGTTTTACGATCGCAGCGGCGGCGGCTTAACGCTTTCGGGTGGTGAACCCTTTATGCAGCCGGAAATGGCGACAGCGCTACTGCAAGCCAGCCACGAGGCCGGCATTCATACTGCGGTAGAAACCTGTCTGCATGTGCCGTGGAAATATATCGCCCCTTCTCTGCCCTATATCGATCTGTTTCTTGCCGATTTAAAACACGTTGCCGACGCGCCGTTTAAACAGTGGACCGACGGTAACGCCGCCAGGGTGCTGGATAACCTGAAAAAACTCGCCGCAGCGGGCAAAAAAATCATTATCCGCGTGCCGCTGATTCAGGGCTTTAATGCCGACGAAACCTCTGTAAAAGCCATTACCGATTTTGCCGCCGACGAGCTGCACGTTGGCGAAATTCATTTTCTGCCCTACCACACGCTGGGCATCAACAAATATCACTTACTTAATCTGCCCTATGACGCCCCGGAAAAACCGCTTGATGCGCCAGACCTGCTCGACTTTGCCCAGCAGTATGCCTGCCAGAAAGGGTTAACCGCGACCTTACGAGGATAACAACCATGACCACACTGAAACTGGACACGCTCAGCGACCGCATTAAAGCGCACAAAAATGCGCTGGTGCATATTGTGAAACCGCCAGTCTGTACCGAGCGCGCGCAGCACTATACCGAGATGTATCAACAACATCTCGATAAGCCGATCCCGGTACGTCGCGCGCTGGCACTGGCGCATCACCTGGCGAATCGCACCATCTGGATCAAACACGATGAGTTGATCATTGGCAACCAGGCAAGCGAAGTTCGCGCCGCGCCGATCTTCCCGGAATATACTGTCTCGTGGATCGAAAAAGAGATTGATGATCTGGCAGATCGTCCCGGTGCTGGCTTTGCGGTGAGCGAAGAGAACAAACGCGTTCTGCATGAAGTGTGCCCGTGGTGGCGCGGTCAGACCGTACAGGATCGCTGCTACGGCATGTTTACCGATGAGCAAAAAGGTCTGCTGGCGACCGGAATCATTAAAGCGGAAGGCAATATGACCTCCGGCGATGCGCACCTGGCGGTGAATTTCCCGCTGCTGCTGGAAAAAGGTCTTGATGGTCTGCGCGAGAAAGTAGCGGAACGTCGCTCGCGCATCAATCTGACGGTACTGGAAGATTTGCACGGCGAACAGTTCCTGAAAGCGATTGATATCGTGCTGGTGGCAGTCAGCGAACACATTGAACGTTTTGCAGCCCTGGCGCGTGAAATGGCCGCGACCGAAACCCGCGAAAGCCGTCGCGATGAACTGCTGGCGATAGCAGAAAACTGCGATCTTATCGCCCACCAGCCGCCGCAGACTTTCTGGCAGGCGCTGCAACTGTGTTACTTCATCCAGTTGATATTGCAGATCGAATCTAACGGTCACTCGGTATCGTTTGGTCGTATGGACCAGTATCTCTACCCGTACTATCGCCGCGACGTTGAACTCAACCAGACGCTGGATCGCGAACACGCCATCGAGATGCTGCATAGCTGCTGGCTGAAACTGCTGGAAGTGAACAAGATCCGCTCCGGCTCACACTCAAAAGCCTCTGCGGGAAGTCCGCTGTATCAGAACGTTACCATTGGCGGACAAAATCTGGTTGATGGTCAACCAATGGATGCAGTGAATCCCCTCTCTTACGCGATCCTCGAATCCTGCGGTCGCCTGCGTTCCACTCAGCCTAACCTCAGCGTGCGTTACCATGCAGGAATGAGTAATGATTTCCTCGACGCCTGCGTACAGGTGATCCGTTGCGGCTTCGGGATGCCGGCGTTCAACAACGACGAAATCGTGATCCCGGAATTTATTAAACTCGGTATTGAACCGCAGGACGCTTACGACTACGCAGCGATTGGTTGTATCGAAACCGCCGTCGGTGGCAAATGGGGCTATCGCTGTACCGGCATGAGCTTTATCAACTTCGCCCGCGTGATGCTGGCGGCGCTGGAAGGCGGGCGTGATGCCACCAGCGGCAAAGTGTTCCTGCCACAAGAAAAAGCGTTGTCGGCAGGCAACTTTAACAATTTCGATGAAGTAATGGACGCGTGGGATACGCAAATCCGTTATTACACGCGTAAATCAATCGAAATCGAATATGTCGTCGACACCATGCTGGAAGAGAACGTGCACGATATTCTCTGCTCGGCGCTGGTGGATGACTGTATTGAGCGAGCGAAAAGTATCAAGCAAGGCGGCGCGAAATATGACTGGGTTTCTGGCCTGCAGGTTGGCATTGCCAACCTCGGCAACAGCCTGGCGGCAGTGAAGAAACTGGTATTTGAACAGGGCGCGATTGGTCAGCAACAGCTGGCTGCCGCACTGGCGGATGACTTCGATGGCCTGACTCATGAGCAACTGCGTCAGCGGCTGATTAACGGTGCGCCGAAGTACGGCAACGACGATGATACCGTCGATACGCTGCTGGCTCGCGCTTATCAGACCTATATCGACGAACTGAAACAGTACCATAACCCGCGCTACGGTCGTGGTCCGGTTGGCGGCAACTATTACGCGGGTACCTCGTCTATCTCCGCTAACGTACCGTTTGGCGCGCAAACTATGGCAACACCGGACGGGCGTAAAGCCCACACCCCGCTGGCAGAAGGCGCAAGCCCGGCCTCCGGTACTGACCATCTTGGCCCTACTGCGGTCATTGGCTCAGTGGGTAAACTGCCTACGGCAGCGATTCTCGGCGGCGTGTTGCTCAACCAGAAACTGAATCCGGCAACGCTGGAGAACGAATCTGACAAGCAGAAACTGATGATCCTGCTGCGTACCTTCTTTGAAGTGCATAAAGGCTGGCATATTCAGTACAACATCGTTTCCCGCGAAACGCTGCTGGAGGCGAAAAAACATCCGGATCAGTACCGCGATCTGGTAGTGCGTGTCGCGGGCTATTCCGCCTTCTTCACCGCGCTCTCTCCAGACGCACAGGACGATATCATCGCCCGTACTGAACATATGCTGTAATCTCCTCGGCCCGGCGGCGTCGTCGCCGGGCTAAATCATTCACATCATCAATTTCATCCTTACTTTCATTCGAAATATAATTTGTGCTCTGCGTCACATTGTTATTACACTGTTACGGTTTCATTTTCGAGCCAGGAGCACACCTATGAGCGTAAAAGTTATCGTCACAGACATGGACGGTACTTTTCTTAACGACGCCAAAACGTACAACCAACCACGTTTTATGGCGCAATATCAGGAACTGAAAAAGCGCGGCATTAAGTTCGTTGTCGCCAGCGGTAATCAGTATTACCAGCTTATTTCGTTCTTTCCTGAGCTAAAGGATGAGATCTCTTTTGTCGCGGAAAACGGCGCACTGGTTTACGAACATGGCAAGCAACTGTTCCACGGCGAACTGACCCGACATGAATCGCGGATTGTTATTGGCGAGTTGCTAAAAGATAAGCAACTCAATTTTGTCGCCTGCGGTCTGCAAAGTGCATATGTCAGCGAAAATGCCCCCGAAGCATTTGTCGCACTGATGGCAAAACACTACCATCGCCTGAAAGCTGTAAAAGATTATCAGGAGATTGACGACGTACTGTTCAAGTTTTCGCTCAACCTGCCAGATGAACAAATCCCGTTAGTGATCGACAAACTGCACATAGCGCTCGATGGCATTATGAAACCCGTCACCAGTGGTTTTGGCTTTATCGACCTGATTATTCCCGGTCTACATAAAGCAAACGGTATTTCGCGGTTACTGAAACGCTGGGATCTGTCACCGCAAAATGTGGTAGCGATTGGCGACAGCGGTAACGATGCGGAGATGCTGAAAATGGCGCGTTATTCCTTTGCGATGGGCAATGCTGCGGAAAACATTAAACAAATCGCCCGTTACGCTACCGATGATAATAATCATGAAGGCGCGCTGAATGTGATTCAGGCGGTGCTGGATAACACATCCCCTTTTAACAGCTGACCTCTCTACCGGAGCCGTGCGCTCCGGTTTTCCCTTCTTTTTACATCCTGTACATCACATCAAATCATTAAACTTGCATTAACTTATTTATAACTTATATTGTCACATGCAAATCAGAATGGTTTCGAATGAAAGTTAATGAGAGGTGGTTATGGCTTCTACTTTTACCAGCGACACATTGCCTGCCGATCACAAAGCAGCTATCCGTCAGATGAAGCACGCGCTGCGGGCGCAGCTTGGCGACGTCCAGCAGATCTTTAATCAGCTAAGCGATGACATTGCCACGCGAGTGGCTGAAATCAACGCACTCAAAGCACAGGGCGATGCCGTCTGGCCGGTGCTGTCTTATGCCGATATCAAAGCAGGTCATGTTACTGCAGAGCAGCGCGAACAGATTAAACGTCGCGGTTGTGCGGTGATAAAAGGCCATTTCCCCCGCGAACAAGCGCTAGGCTGGGATCAGTCGATGCTGGACTATCTGGACCGCAACCGCTTTGACGAGGTCTACAAAGGCCCCGGCGATAATTTCTTCGGGACGCTCAGCGCTTCACGTCCCGAGATTTACCCCATCTACTGGTCGCAGGCGCAAATGCAGGCCCGCCAGAGTGAAGAAATGGCGAATGCGCAGTCGTTTCTCAATCGTCTGTGGACATTTGAAAGTGATGGAAAGCAATGGTTTAACCCGGATGTGAGCGTCATCTACCCTGACCGTATCCGCCGCCGTCCGCCCGGAACGACCTCCAAAGGTCTTGGAGCGCATACCGACTCCGGGGCGCTGGAACGCTGGCTGCTTCCAGCGTATCAGCGCGTTTTCGCCAACGTCTTTAATGGCAATCTGGCGCAATATGATCCCTGGCATGCGGCACATCGTACGGAAGTTGAAGAGTACACGGTGGACAACACCACCAAATGTTCCGTGTTTCGGACATTCCAGGGCTGGACAGCGCTCTCTGATATGCTGCCTGGTCAGGGGTTGCTGCACGTTGTGCCCATTCCTGAAGCCATGGCGTACGTACTGTTACGTCCGCTGCTTGATGATGTGCCGGAGGATGAACTGTGCGGCGTAGCGCCCGGAAGAGTGTTGCCGGTATCAGAGCAATGGCATCCACTGTTAATTGAGGCGTTAACCAGCATTCCAAAACTCGAGGCCGGAGACTCCGTCTGGTGGCACTGCGACGTCATCCATTCCGTTGCCCCCGTTGAAAATCAACAGGGTTGGGGCAACGTGATGTACATTCCTGCGGCACCGATGTGCGAGAAAAATCTTGCCTACGCGCACAAGGTGAAGGCCGCACTGGAAAAAGGCGCATCGCCGGGCGACTTCCCGCGCGAGGACTATGAAACAAACTGGGAAGGACGCTTTACGCTTGCCGACCTCAACATTCACGGTAAGCGAGCGTTGGGCATGGATGTTTGAGAGTTAATGGAAGTGAATTGATGTGGGATTAAGAAAATCGATTCGACGTTACTCAGATTGCTGACAAGTGCGCTTTCTTAATGCCTGATGCGGCGTTAACGCCTTATCTGGCCTACAAAGTCCTGCAGATTCAATATATTACAGGTACTGCGTAGGCCTGATAAGCGTAGCGCATCAGGCTATTTTGCATTTGTCATCAGCCGCCGTCACCCCGACAGTATCGGGGTGACGGATAATCACTTACTCGATCCCTTTACTACGCAGGTAATCTTCGTAATTACCGCTAAAGTCGATCACGCGTTCCGGGGTGATTTCCAGAATGCGGGTCGCCAGGGAGCTTACGAACTCACGGTCGTGTGAAACAAAGATCAGCGTGCCCTGATACAGTTCCAGCGCCATGTTCAGTGACTCGATGGATTCCATATCCAGGTGGTTGGTCGGTTCGTCCATGATCAGAATGTTCGGCTTCTGCATCATTAACTTACCAAACAGCATCCGCCCTTTTTCCCCACCGGAAAGCACTTTAGCTGGCTTTTTGATGTCGTCCTGGCTGAACAGCAAACGACCGAGAATGCTGCGTACCGCCTGCTCGTCATCGCCTTCCTGCTTCCACTGACTCATCCATTCGAACACGGTCAGATCATTTTCAAACTCATATTCGTGGTCCTGGGCGTAGTAACCAATGCGCGCGTTTTCAGACCATTTTACGGTGCCGCTGTCCGGTTGCAGATCGCCCACCAGCGTTTTCAGCAGCGTTGATTTACCGACGCCGTTGGTACCCAGTACCGCAAGTTTTTCACCGACCTCCAGCAGCAGGTTGAGATTTTTAAACAGTGGACCGTTATCAAACCCTTTGGTCAGACCTTCCACTTCCAGCGCGTTACGGAACAGTTTCTTATCCTGTTCAAAACGGATGAACGGGTTCTGACGGCTGGAGGCTTTCACCTCTTCCAGTTTGATTTTATCAATCTGGCGCGCGCGCGAAGTTGCCTGGCGAGATTTCGAGGCGTTGGCGCTAAAGCGGCTAACGAAAGATTGCAACTCAGCAATCTGCGCTTTCTTCTTGGCGTTATCGGCCAGCAGACGTTCACGCGCCTGGGTCGCCGCCGTCATGTACTCATCGTAGTTACCCGGATAAACGCGCAGCTCGCCGTAATCCAGATCCGCCATGTGGGTACAGACCATGTTAAGGAAGTGACGGTCGTGCGAGATGATGATCATGGTGCTGTCACGCTCGTTCAGCACCTGTTCCAGCCAGCGAATGGTGTCGATGTCGAGGTTGTTGGTCGGTTCGTCGAGCAGGAGAATATCCGGATCAGCAAACAGCGCCTGCGCCAGAAGCACACGCAGCTTCCAGCCAGGAGCAACTTCACTCATCGGGCCGTAGTGCTGTTCCACTGGAATTCCCACGCCAAGCAACAATTCACCGGCGCGAGCTTCCGCAGAGTAACCGTCCATTTCGCCGTATTTAACTTCCAGATCGGCCACTTTATAGCCGTCTTCCTCACTCATTTCCGGCAAAGCATAGATGCGGTCACGCTCCTGCTTCACTTCCCACAACTCTTTATGCCCCATGATCACCGTATCCAGCACAGTGAACTCTTCAAAGGCAAACTGATCCTGACGCAGCTTACCAATGCGCTCGTTGGGATCGAGGGAAACGTTACCCAAAGTCGGCTCTAAGTCGCCGCCGAGGATCTTCATAAAGGTGGATTTACCACTACCGTTCGCGCCAATCAGGCCGTAACGGTTGCCGCCGCCAAATTTGACGGAAATGTTTTCAAACAACGGCTTACTGCCGAACTGCATGGTGACGTTACTGGAAACTAACACAGGCGTATCCTGAAAAGAGATATGACAAACCGCGCATTATGCCATAAGTCTGAAAGAAGATCCTGCTCCTCGCTTAAGGTCTACACTCAAGCCAAAGGCAAAAAATGTGATTTCGTACACATCTGATTTCACTGTGAGCTGGAATGAACTTATAATGCGCTTCCAATACTCTAATATTCTCAACCCAATGGCCTGCCAGGCACAAAATCTCGCTTAACATGAATATGAAATTGAAAACATTATTCGCAGCGGCCTTCGCTGTTGTCGGCTTTTGCAGTACCGCCTCTGCGGTAACTTATCCTCTGCCAACCGACGGGAGTCGCCTGGTTGGTCAGAATCAGGTGATCACCATTCCTGAAGGTAACACTCAGCCGCTGGAGTATTTTGCCGCGGAGTACCAGATGGGGCTTTCCAATATGATGGAAGCGAACCCGGGTGTGGATACCTTCCTGCCGAAAGGCGGTACTGTACTGAACATTCCGCAGCAGCTGATCCTGCCGGATACCGTTCATGAAGGCATCGTCATTAACAGTGCAGAGATGCGTCTGTATTACTATCCGAAAGGGACCAACACCGTTATCGTGCTGCCGATCGGCATTGGTCAGTTAGGCAAAGATACGCCTATCAACTGGACCACCAAAGTTGAGCGTAAGAAAGCAGGCCCGACCTGGACGCCGACCGCCAAAATGCACGCAGAGTACCGCGCTGCGGGCGAACCGCTTCCGGCTGTCGTTCCGGCAGGTCCGGATAACCCGATGGGGCTGTATGCACTCTACATCGGTCGCCTGTACGCTATCCATGGCACCAACGCCAACTTCGGTATCGGCCTGCGTGTAAGTCATGGTTGTGTGCGTCTGCGTAACGAAGACATCAAATTCCTGTTCGAGAAAGTACCGGTCGGTACCCGCGTACAGTTTATTGATGAGCCGGTAAAAGCGACCACCGAGCCAGACGGCAGCCGTTATATTGAAGTCCATAACCCGCTGTCTACCACCGAAGCCCAGTTTGAAGGTCAGGAAATTGTGCCAATTACCCTGACGAAGAGCGTGCAAACAGTGACCGGTCAGCCAGATGTTGACCAGGTTGTTCTTGATGAAGCGATTAAAAACCGCTCCGGGATGCCGGTTCGTCTGAATTAATCTTCAAAACTTAAAGCAAAAGGCGGACTCATAATCCGCCTTTTTTATTTGCCAGACCCTAGTTGGCCGGGAGTATAACTAACAAAACATATCCCACCAACGCCGCCCACAACAGCATCGGTATTGAATAGAGATGGAAACGCCACCAGATGCGGCGATCGTTCGCCATACGTAGCGCAATCAAATTTGCCAGCGATCCGGGTAATAACCCAAAGCCACCTACGTTTACCGCCCATACCAGTAATAAAGACGGCGGCACATAGTTCAGCAACAATATGGTACTCGGCACGTTACTGATCACCTGCGATAAACCGATTGCCGTTAACCATAACCCGGGTTCAGATAGATGACTCACGTTACCCAACACGCCTTGCAACGCTGGAAGCTGGGTCAGTAAATGGACGTCGATAAACATCGCCATAAACACCAGCAGCAGCGTCCAGTCCACACTGAGCACCACGCGACGTGCCAGCAGCGCAAAGCCTGCCGCCACAATCACCAGTCCCCACAGCTCTTGTTTGAACTCCAGCGCCGTCAGAAAGACGATATACAGCCCCAGACAACTCCACACCAGCCGCGGTTTCCACTCCGGTGTTTGCACCCCCGTATGGTATTGCAGCGCCTTTCCAGGGAAACAACACCAGCACAGGAGCAGGAGCGTCAGCATCATTGCGCCAGCCAGCGGTGCCATTTGGGCAATAAATCCGGCAAACGAAAGACCAGAACGTCCCCAGATAAGAATATTTTGCGGGTTGCCAATTGGCGTCAGTAGCGAACCAGCGTTGACTGCCAGCGCCTCAAAAATAATCAGCCGATTAACCGGGATCTCACACAGTCTTTTTAGCGTGATAGTCAGCGGAACAACAATAAACAGCGCGACATCGTTGGTCAGAAAGGTAGAAAGCAGCGCCGCCGCCAGCACCATAAACATCGCCAGCCGACGCTCCGTAGCAAAGCGGCGCACCATTTTGCGCCCCAGCACATCAAAATAACCGCTTAACTCCACACCTTTGGTCAGCAGCATCAGGCCGCTTAAGGTGATGATGGTGTGCCAGTCGATAGCAGCAGGCCAGGATTTCGGTGCAAAGGGCACGAAAAAGCTTAATCCGATACCAACAAGAATTAATAACTGAAAAAAACGATCGCCTTGCAGCGTGCGTAAAAAAGGCAGGCTCATTTGGCACCGTGTTTCTGGGTAAACAAACGAAAAGCGTCGAGCGTCTCTTCACTAACATGGTGCTCCATGCCTTCCGCGTCGCGACGGGCGATTTCCGGACTGACGCCCAACACCAACAAGAAATTTTCGACTATCTGATGTCGCTCGCGGCTTTCCTGCGCCAGCTTCTCTCCTTCTGCCGTTAAAAACACGCCACGCCAGGGGATCATTTCAATCAGCCCCATGGTTGCCAGCCGCTTAAGCATTTTAGCCACCGTCGGTTGCGAAACTCCCAGACGAGCAGCCATGTCCACCTGACGAGCTTCCCCCACTTCCCTGATCAAGTCAGAAATCAGCTCAACGTAATCATCAATAAGCTCGCGCCGATGCGCCTCTCTGACCTGGCGGAACCCTTCAACGTGCTCTTCCACGTTCACTAACTGCGTCACTTTTTTTGCTGTTGGCGTACCTGCGCGACGACTCATTGTGCTTCCTCATTATGGTGACGCATACATAGCGTTCTCATTTCGTGCGCACATTGTAAACCAGAGTTGCGAAGGTACAAAAAATTAACGTTTTAGCAATAGCTATATAATATAGCCTGTGCTATATCTGTATGTAATGCAATCATCCTTCAAGGATCGACGGGATTAGCAAGTCAGGAGGTCTTATGAATGAGTTCAAGAGGTGTATGCGCGTGTTTAGTCATTCTCCCTTTAAAGTACGGTTAATGCTGCTCTCTATGTTGTGCGATATGGTCAACAACAAACCGCAGCAAGATAAACCTTCCGATAAATAGCGGCGTCGCGGTACGCCGCTTCACTCCTGCTTTCATGCAGGCATAACGCGTTTTGGTCTGAAAAACCCCACTTTTTGTCGGATTTGCAATCCCCTTCGCAAAAGATTTGTTCGTCAGTAGTTGACCTGAACGGCGGCTCGCTCTATCTTCTTGCAGCCCTGCGTATATTGCGGCTCGCGGATGCGGACCCCTTTCCACTCTTCACGCACTCTTGCAGGTATTGACCCTTGACGCCAGGGTAAGCACATGGCGTTTGTTACGATAGTGGCATATGAATTTAACCCTCAAAGAATCGCTTGTTACCCGTAGCCGGGTATTTAGCCCGTGGACTGCGTTCTACTTTTTACAGTCGCTATTAATTAACCTCGGCTTAGGTTACCCCTTCAGTTTGCTCTACACCGCTGCGTTTACGGCTATTTTGCTTTTGCTATGGCGAACATTGCCTCGCGTACAAAAAGTTCTGGTCGGTGTCAGTTCGCTGGTGGCGGCTTGTTATTTCCCTTTTGCTCAGGCCTACGGCGCGCCTAATTTCAATACATTGCTGGCATTGCACTCCACCAATATGGAAGAGTCGACCGAAATCCTGACGATTTTTCCGTGGTACAGCTACCTGGTCGGCTTATTTATTTTTGCGCTCGGCGTAATAGCAATCAGGCGAAAAAAAGAGAATGAAAAAGCGCGCTGGAATACCTTCGACAGCCTGTGTCTGGTATTCAGTGTGGCGACATTTTTTGTTGCTCCCGTGCAAAACCTGGCCTGGGGTGGCGTATTTAAACTGAAAGATACTGGCTATCCGGTATTTCGTTTTGCTAAGGATGTCATCGTCAATAATAACGAGGTGATTGAAGAGCAAGAACGGATGGCAAAACTTTCCGGAATGAAAGATACCTGGACGGTCACTGCCGTTAAGCCGAAGTATCAGACCTATGTGGTGGTGATCGGTGAAAGCGCGCGTCGCGATGCCCTCGGTGCCTTTGGCGGTCACTGGGACAATACCCCGTTTGCCAGCAGCGTTAACGGTTTGATATTTGCTGACTACATTGCCGCCAGTGGCTCCACGCAGAAATCGCTTGGCTTAACGCTCAATCGCGTAGTCGATGGCAAACCACAGTTTCAGGATAACTTTGTCACCCTAGCAAATCGCGCGGGCTTCCAGACCTGGTGGTTTTCCAACCAGGGCCAAATCGGCGAATACGATACTGCTATCGCCAGCATCGCCAAACGTGCAGATGAAGTGTACTTCCTGAAAGAAGGTAATTTTGAAGCAGATAAAAACACGAAAGACGAAGCGTTACTGGATATGACCGCTCAAGTGCTGGCGCAAGAGCACTCGCAACCGCAGCTGATTGTTCTGCATCTGATGGGCTCGCATCCGCAGGCCTGCGACAGGACACAAGGCAAATACGAAACCTTTGTGCAATCGAAAGAAACGTCGTGCTATCTCTATACCATGACGCAAACGGACGATTTACTGCGCAAGCTGTACGATCAGTTACGCAACAGCGGCAGCAGCTTCTCTCTGGTTTACTTTTCTGACCACGGTCTGGCCTTTAAAGAGCGCGGCAAAGACGTGCAATACCTTGCCCATGATGATAAATATCAGCAAAATTTCCAGGTGCCTTTTATGGTCATTTCCAGCGACGATAAAGCGCATCGGGTGATTAAAGCCCGCCGCTCAGCCAATGACTTCTTAGGCTTTTTCTCGCAGTGGACGGGAATTAAAGCGAAGGAAATAAATATCAAATACCCGTTTATATCTGAGAAGAAAGCCGGGCCGATATACATCACCAACTTCCAGTTACAGAAGGTGGATTACAACCATCTCGGAACCGATATTTTCGACCCGAAACCTTAAAACAAAAAATCCGCCCCGAGAGGCGGATTTTTTATATCACCAAAGTGATTAGAAGCGGTAACCAACACCGGCAATCCAGGTGCCTACGTCAACGCTACGAATACGGCTCTGCTCGTAAGAGAAGTCCAGAGCAACGTTTTCCATCGGGTTGAACTGCAGACCAGCACCGTAGGAGAAACCGTAGTCGCTGGTGTCGTGTTTGTAGGTCGGGTATTCAGTGGTCTGGAATTTACCATAACCCACCCCCACTACACCGTAGATGCTTGCCCAGTCGTTAATGCGGTAAGCCGGACCAGCAGTGATGCCGTAGTACTGGTTTTTGTTGTAGTCACCAGAGCTTGCAGTACGGCTTTTCTCGGTGTAAGTGAAAGAACCGATCACACCCAGCGGGCTGTTGTCTTCTTCATAGCGGTATTTCAGGTTGAAACCGCCCATTTTGTTCATTTGGCCCTGAGCGTCGCTCTGTGCGTAACCGCCAGTTACGGTAGAAGTCGCAGCTACGGAAGTACCTGCGGTGAAAGCCAGAACTGCGGCCAGTGCTGAAAGACATGCAATTTTTTTCATAACCACCTCAAATGTGATTCAAATAAGTCCTAAGTTTTAAATATATCAAAAATTAATGGGAAACTCTTCGCGATTTGTGATGTCTAACGGGCCATTTCATGTAACAGAACGTTTCCATACACCGCTATCCATCTAAATTTAAATCACTTTTTCAGAGAACTGCGTAAGTATTACGCATGTTTTCCCTGTCATTCATCCAGATTATTCCTAATCACCAGACTAATGATTCCATCAATCCTGGCGCATTTTAGTCAAAACGGGGGAAAATTTTTTCAACAAATGCTCAACCAGCATTGGGTATATCCAGTACACTCCACGCTTTACTTAAGTCTAGATATTTGTGGGAGAAAGGATGCCTGGTTCATTACGTAAAATGCCGGTCTGGTTACCAATAATCATATTGCTCGTTGCCATGGCGTCTATTCAGGGTGGAGCCTCGTTAGCTAAGTCACTTTTTCCTCTGGTGGGCGCACCGGGTGTCACTGCGCTGCGTCTGGCATTAGGAACGCTGATCCTCATCGCGTTCTTTAAGCCATGGCGACTGCGCTTTGCCAAAGAGCAACGGTTACCGCTGTTGTTTTACGGCGTTTCGCTGGGTGGGATGAATTATCTTTTTTATCTTTCTATTCAGACAGTACCGCTGGGTATTGCGGTGGCGCTGGAGTTCACCGGACCACTGGCGGTGGCGCTGTTCTCTTCTCGTCGCCCGGTAGATTTCGTCTGGGTTGTGCTGGCGGTTCTTGGTCTGTGGTTCCTGCTACCGCTGGGGCAAGACGTTTCCCATGCCGATTTAACCGGCTGTGCGCTGGCACTGGGGGCCGGGGCTTGTTGGGCTATTTACATTTTAAGTGGGCAACGCGCAGGAGCGGAACATGGCCCTGCGACGGTGGCAATTGGTTCGTTGATTGCAGCGTTAATTTTCGTGCCAATTGGAGCGCTTCAGGCTGGTGAAGCACTCTGGCACTGGTCGGTTATTCCATTGGGTCTGGCTGTCGCTATTCTCTCGACCGCTCTGCCTTATTCGCTGGAAATGATTGCCCTCACCCGTTTGCCAACACGGACATTTGGTACGCTGATGAGCATGGAACCGGCGCTGGCTGCCGTTTCCGGGATGATTTTCCTCGGAGAAACACTGACACCCATACAGCTGCTGGCGCTCGGCGCTATCATCGCCGCTTCAATGGGGTCTACGCTGACAGTACGCAAAGAGAGCAAAATAAAAGAATTAGACATTAATTAAATTTACATTTCTGCATGGTTATGCATAACCATGCAGAATTTCTCGCTACTTTTCCTCTACACCGTCTTTATATATCGAATTATGCAAAAGCATATTTATTCCGAAAATTCCTAGCGAGCAGATAAATAAGAATTGTTCTTATCAATATATCTAACTCATTGAATCTTTATTAGTTTTGTTTTTCACGCTTGTTACCACTATTAGTGTGATAGGAACAGCCAGAATAGCGGAACACATAGCCGGTGCTATACTTAGTCTCGTTAATTACTGGGACATAACATTAAGAGGATATGAAATTATGAGTACCGCTAAATTAGTTAAATCAAAAGCGACCAATCTGCTTTATACCCGCAACGATGTCTCCGACAGCGAGAAAAAAGCAACAGTAGAGTTGCTGAATCGCCAGGTTATCCAGTTTATTGATCTTTCTTTGATTACCAAACAAGCGCACTGGAACATGCGCGGCGCTAACTTCATTGCCGTACATGAAATGCTGGATGGCTTCCGCACCGCACTGATCGATCATCTGGATACCATGGCAGAACGTGCAGTGCAGCTGGGCGGTGTAGCTCTGGGGACCACTCAAGTTATCAACAGCAAAACCCCGCTGAAAAGTTACCCGCTGGACATCCACAACGTTCAGGATCACCTGAAAGAACTGGCTGACCGTTACGCAATCGTCGCTAATGACGTACGCAAAGCGATTGGCGAAGCGAAAGATGACGACACCGCAGATATCCTGACCGCCGCGTCTCGCGACCTGGATAAATTCCTGTGGTTTATCGAGTCTAACATCGAATAAATCCATCGCTGATGGTGCAGAACTTTAGTACCCGATAAAAGCGGCTTCCTGACAGGAGGCCGTTTTGTTTTGCAGCCCACCTCAACGCACTTATTTAGTGCATCCATCTGCTATCTCCAGCTGATTAAGTAAATTTTTTGTATCCACATCATCACACAATCGTTACATAAAGATTGTTTTTTCATCAGGTTTTACGCTAAATAATCACTGTGTTGAGTGCACAATTTTAGCGCACCAGATTGGTGCCCCAGAATGGGGCATCTTCAGGGTATTGCCCTATAAATCGTGCATCACGTTTTTGCCGCATCTCGAAAAATCAAGGAGTTGCAAAACTGGCACGATTTTTTCATATATGTGAATGTCACGCAGGGGATCGTCCCGTGGATAGAAAAAAGGAAATGCTATGAAGTCTGTATTAAAAGTTTCACTGGCTGCACTGACCCTGGCTTTTGCGGTTTCTTCTCATGCCGCGGATAAAAAATTAGTTGTCGCGACGGATACCGCCTTCGTTCCGTTTGAATTTAAACAGGGCGATAAATATGTGGGCTTTGACGTTGATCTGTGGGCTGCCATCGCTAAAGAGCTGAAGCTGGATTACGAACTGAAGCCGATGGATTTCAGTGGGATCATTCCGGCACTGCAAACCAAAAACGTCGATCTGGCGCTGGCGGGCATTACCATCACCGACGAGCGTAAAAAAGCGATCGATTTCTCTGACGGCTACTACAAAAGCGGCCTGTTAGTGATGGTGAAAGCTAACAATAACGATGTGAAAAGCGTGAAAGATCTCGACGGGAAAGTGGTTGCTGTGAAGAGCGGTACTGGCTCCGTTGATTACGCGAAAGCAAACATCAAAACTAAAGATCTGCGTCAGTTCCCGAACATCGATAACGCCTATATGGAACTGGGCACCAACCGCGCAGACGCCGTTCTGCACGATACGCCAAACATTCTGTACTTCATCAAAACCGCCGGTAACGGTCAGTTCAAAGCGGTAGGTGACTCTCTGGAAGCGCAGCAATACGGTATTGCGTTCCCGAAAGGTAGCGACGAGCTGCGTGACAAAGTCAACGGCGCGTTGAAAACCCTGCGCGAGAACGGAACTTACAACGAAATCTACAAAAAATGGTTCGGTACTGAACCGAAATAATAACGCTACACCTGTAAAGCGCACTGGCAGTTCCCTCTCCCCTCTGGGGAGAGGATTAGGGTGAGGGGCGCAAACCCGCTCCGGGGCCATTAATTACCCTGAATTTGATTATTTACACCACGGTAACAGGAACAACATATGCAGTTTGACTGGAGTGCCATCTGGCCTGCCATTCCGCTTCTGATTGAAGGTGCCAAAATGACCCTGTGGATTTCGGTCCTCGGTCTGGCTGGCGGTCTGGTAATCGGATTGCTGGCAGGTTTTGCACGCACCTTCGGTGGTTGGATAGCCAACCACGTCGCGCTGGTCTTTATTGAAGTGATCCGCGGCACACCTATCGTCGTCCAGGTGATGTTTATCTATTTCGCCCTGCCGATGGCGTTTAACGACTTACGCATCGACCCATTTACTGCGGCGGTGGTCACCATCATGATCAACTCCGGCGCGTACATTGCGGAAATCACGCGTGGTGCGGTGCTGTCTATCCACAAAGGTTTTCGTGAAGCAGGACTGGCGCTCGGTCTTTCACGTTGGGAAACCATTCGCTACGTCATTTTACCGCTGGCACTGCGTCGTATGCTGCCGCCGCTGGGTAACCAGTGGATCATCAGCATTAAAGACACCTCGCTGTTTATTGTGATCGGCGTGGCGGAACTGACCCGTCAGGGGCAAGAAATTATTGCCGGTAACTTCCGCGCCCTTGAGATCTGGAGCGCCGTGGCGGTGTTCTATCTGATTATTACCCTGGTGCTGAGCTTTATTCTGCGTCGTCTGGAAAGAAGGATGAAAATCCTGTGATTGAATTTAAAAACGTCTCCAAGCACTTTGGCCCAACCCAGGTGCTGCACAATATCGATTTGAACATTGCCCAGGGCGAAGTCGTGGTGATTATCGGGCCGTCCGGTTCCGGTAAATCGACCCTGCTGCGCTGCATCAACAAACTGGAAGAAATCACCTCCGGCGATCTGATTGTCGATGGCCTGAAGGTTAACGATCCGAAAGTTGACGAGCGCCTGATTCGCCAGGAAGCAGGTATGGTGTTCCAGCAGTTTTACCTCTTCCCGCATCTGACGGCGCTGGAAAACGTCATGTTTGGTCCGCTACGCGTGCGTGGCGCGAACAAAGAAGAGGCGGAAAAACTGGCGCGTGAGCTGCTGGCGAAAGTCGGTCTGGCAGAACGTGCACATCACTACCCTTCCGAACTTTCTGGTGGTCAACAGCAGCGTGTGGCGATTGCCCGCGCGCTGGCGGTGAAGCCGAAAATGATGCTGTTTGATGAACCGACTTCCGCTCTTGACCCGGAACTGCGCCATGAAGTGCTGAAGGTTATGCAGGATCTGGCTGAAGAAGGGATGACGATGGTGATCGTGACCCACGAAATCGGTTTTGCCGAGAAAGTAGCTTCGCGGCTGATCTTTATCGACAAAGGCCGGATTGCGGAAGATGGCGATCCGCAGGTATTGATCAAGAACCCGCCGAGCCAGCGCTTGCAGGAATTTTTGCAGCACGTCTCTTAACTTCTCTGCCTCCCTTTCACCCGAAAGGGAGGCACACCAGATTCCTCTCATTTAAAATCGCCCCTCCCCCAGCATCTATACTTATCTTTTTGCTCTGTTTTCTCACTGGAGGAGTCATGCGGTGGATCCTGTTCATCCTCTTCTGCCTACTGGGCGCACCTGCCCACGCGGTATCCATACCCGGCGTTACAACCACAACGACAACGGACTCAACGACTGAACCGGCCCCGGAACCGGATATCGAACAAAAAAAAGCGGCCTATGGCGCACTGGCGGATGTGCTGGATAACGACACCTCGCGTAAAGAATTGATCGACCAGTTGCGTACTGTCGCCGCGACGCCCCCTGCGGAACCGGTCCCGAAGATCGTGCCGCCGACGCTGGTTGAAGAGCAAACCGTGCTGCAAAAGGTCACCGAAGTCAGCCGCCATTATGGTGAAGCCCTTTCCGCCCGCTTCGGGCAACTTTATCGCAATATCACCGGCTCCCCGCATAAGCCATTTAATCCACAAACCTTCAGCAATGCGCTGAGCCATTTTTCAATGTTAGCGGTATTAGTGTTTGGTTTTTACTGGCTGATTCGCCTGTGCGCACTGCCGCTGTATCGCAAAATGGGTCAGTGGGCGAGGCAAAAAAATCGTGAGCGCAGCAACTGGTTGCAGCTTCCGGCGATGATTATCGGGGCGTTTATTATCGACCTGCTGTTACTGGCCCTGACATTATTTGTCGGCCAGGTATTAAGCGACAACCTGAATGCAGGCAGTCGCACCATCGCTTTCCAACAAAGTTTGTTTCTCAACGCCTTTGCCCTGATTGAATTTTTCAAAGCCGTACTACGCCTGATTTTTTGCCCAAACGTGGCGGAGCTGCGCCCGTTCACGATTCAGGACGAGAGCGCCCGTTACTGGAGTCGTCGCCTGAGCTGGTTAAGCAGTTTGATAGGTTATGGCCTGATTGTGGCCGTGCCGATTATCTCTAATCAGGTGAATGTACAGATAGGTGCGCTGGCGAACGTCATCATTATGCTGTGCATGACCGTCTGGGCGTTGTACCTGATCTTTCGTAATAAAAAAGAGATTACCCAGCATTTGCTCAACTTTGCGGAGCATTCGCTGGCCTTTTTCAGCCTGTTTATCCGCGCCTTTGCGCTGGTGTGGCACTGGCTGGCAAGCGCCTATTTTATCGTGCTGTTTTTCTTTTCGTTGTTCGATCCGGGCAACAGCCTGAAATTTATGATGGGTGCAACGGTGCGCAGCCTGGCGATTATTGGTATCGCAGCGTTTGTTTCCGGTATGTTTTCCCGCTGGCTGGCAAAAACCATCACTCTCTCGCCACATACTCAGCGTAACTATCCAGAGTTGCAAAAACGGCTGAATGGCTGGCTTTCGGCGGCGCTGAAAACGGCGCGTATTCTGACCGTCTGCGTGGCGGTAATGTTGCTGTTGAGCGCATGGGGATTGTTCGATTTCTGGAACTGGCTGCAAAACGGCGCGGGGCAGAAAACCGTAGATATCCTGATCCGTATCGCACTTATTCTTTTTTTCTCGGCGGTTGGCTGGACGGTGCTCGCCAGTTTGATCGAAAACCGGCTGGCTTCGGATATTCATGGCCGCCCGCTACCCAGCGCCCGTACGCGTACCCTGCTGACGCTGTTCCGTAACGCGCTGGCGGTGATTATCAGTACCATCACCATCATGATTGTGTTGTCGGAAATCGGCGTCAATATCGCGCCATTGCTGGCAGGTGCCGGGGCATTAGGTCTGGCTATCTCGTTTGGTTCGCAAACGCTGGTGAAAGATATCATTACCGGGGTGTTTATTCAGTTTGAAAACGGCATGAACACTGGAGATTTGGTGACTATCGGGCCGTTGACCGGCACAGTGGAACGGATGTCGATTCGCTCCGTGGGCGTGCGCCAGGATACCGGGGCGTATCACATCATTCCGTGGTCTTCGATAACCACCTTTGCTAACTTCGTCCGCGGTATTGGTTCGGTAGTGGCAAACTACGATGTTGATCGCCATGAAGATGCTGATAAAGCCAATCAGGCACTGAAAGATGCGGTAGCGGAATTAATGGAAAACGAAGAAATTCGCGGGCTGATTATTGGTGAACCGAATTTTGCCGGGATTGTCGGCTTAAGCAATACCGCGTTTACACTGCGTGTTTCGTTCACCACGCTGCCACTCAAACAGTGGACGGTACGCTTTGCCCTCGACAGCCAGGTGAAAAAACATTTCGACCTGGCGGGCGTTCGCGCGCCAGTGCAGACTTATCAGGTGCTGCCTGCTCCGGGCGCGACCCCGGCTGAACCGCTGCCGCCGGGGGAGCCAACGCTTTAACGTTGGCGATTAACAAAACGGCGGCGCTGCTCGTCGTTCATAAAGGTCCAGGCAATAAAGCGACTCTGCTTTTGCCCCTGGGCCATCTCTTTTTTTACCACCTTCACCGCGCCCACGTCGGTCAGAGCACGATACAACGGCGGTAAGTTTTCACCACGAGATACCAGCGAGGTAAACCACATCACCTGCTTCGCGAAGCCTTTGCTCTCTTCAATCATCTTTTTGATAAAGTTGACTTCACCGCCTTCACACCACAACTCCTGTTGCTGACCACCAAAGTTCAGTGCATCGTCTTTGTTCAGCCCCAGGTTACGGCGTTTACGCTCACTACCTGCCCGCGCCGCAGCGGCGGAATCGTGGAATGGCGGGTTACACAAGGTCGCGTCGTATTGCTCGTTTTTGTGGATGATGCCGTTAAAAATCGCCCCACTCTCTTTTTGCCGACGCAGACGAATGGCGCGGTTAAGCCCCGGATTAGCACTGATAATCGCCTGCGCACTGCTTAACGCCTGGCTGCTGGTTTCACTACCGGTAAAACGCCAGCCATATTCATGTACGCCAATCAGCGGATAAATACAGTTCGCACCAACGCCGATATCCAGAATGCTGGCATTCGCTGGAATTGTTCCGCTTGCTTCAGCCAGTAAATCGGCAAGGTGATGAATATAATCCGCCCGGCCCGGTACTGGTGGGCAGAGAAAACCGTCGGGGATATCCCAGTTCGCTACGGCGTAAAAATGGGCCAGCAACGCCTTATTGAGCGCCTTCACCGCCAGCGGATTGGCAAAGTCTACGCTTTGCTCCCCTGCGGGTGTAAGCGTGAGGAATTGCCTGAGTTCAGGATTGACCTGACAAAGCGTGGCGAGATCGTAGCGGCTGTGATGACGGTTGCGCGGATGCAACCCCGGTTTCTGGGCGGACATAGCATTCTCCTTTAAGCAGCGGCGTAAGATACCCGCATAACGCGACAGGGTAAATATCTGGCTGCGTTTATCATTCCCCAAAACCTTAACATGGCTATGGTTTATGGCAATTCATCATAAAAATCAGCATTATGCATGTCATTGATTTGTCTTATTTTGTAAAAATATATCGTTCAAAAAATAAGCACATCTCTGTCAATTTTTTGCGTCATTTTCATCGCCCAGGCGACCTACACTTATCAGGCACTACCCGTTGTATTTATGAGGATGTCATTATGAAAAAGTGCCTCACACTACTGATTGCCACCGTCCTGAGCGGAATCTCTCTCACGGCTTATGCCGCGCAACCGATGAGTAACCTGGACAGCGGTCAGCTACGGCCCGCCGGTACCGTTTCGGCAACTGGCGCATCAAACCTAAGCGATCTGGAGGATAAACTGGCAGAAAAAGCGCGCGAGCAAGGCGCGAAAGGTTATGTCATTAATTCCGCAGGCGGAAATGACCAGATGTTCGGTACTGCAACCATCTACAAATAACCCCACCAACGTAACTGCATTCGCCTCTGGATGCAGTTTTCGCCTGTTTTGTAATCAAAAAACATCAAATATGAACGCAATGTAAATAAATGTATTTCTTTTTCGCGCAATGGGTGATAGAAAATCGCGCCAAGTGATAATGCTTATCAAAATTATTATCACTTGCACGAACACTATCACGAGATTAACAGTGGCATCGCATCCGCAGAGAGGCTTTCTCGTGGCAGTGAAAATTTCAACATATAAAAAAAAGTCACCTGCAAAATGGAAAACAATCGCAATTTCCCTGCCAGACAATTTCATTCGCTCACGTTCTTTGCCGGTCTTTGTATTGGCATCACGCCTGTGGCTCAGGCACTCGCCGCCGAAGGGCAAACTAACGCGGATGACACGCTGGTTGTCGAAGCATCAACGCCTTCGCTTTATGCGCCACAACAATCTGCCGATCCGAAATTCTCGCGTCCGGTAGCGGATACTACCCGCACGATGACGGTGATTTCTGAACAAGTGATTAAAGATCAGGGCGCAACCAACCTTACCGACGCGCTCAAAAACGTCCCCGGCGTGGGTGCGTTTTTTGCGGGTGAGAACGGTAACTCCACCACTGGCGACGCCATTTATATGCGTGGTGCCGATACCTCTAACAGTATTTATATTGATGGCATTCGCGATATCGGCAGCGTCTCGCGCGACACCTTCAATACCGAGCAGGTCGAAGTGATTAAAGGGCCGTCCGGCACCGACTACGGGCGCAGCGCACCGACAGGCTCGATCAATATGATCAGCAAGCAGCCGCGCAATGATTCCGGCATTGACGCCTCCGCCAGTATTGGCAGCGCCTGGTTCCGCCGCGGCACGCTGGACGTCAATCAGGTCATTGGTGATACTACCGCGGTGCGCCTGAATGTGATGGGCGAAAAAACCCACGATGCTGGACGCGACAAAGTCAAAAATGAGCGTTACGGCGTCGCCCCTTCTGTCGCTTTTGGCCTTGGTACAGCGAATCGTTTGTATCTTAATTATCTGCATGTCACTCAGCACAACACGCCAGACGGCGGCATTCCGACCATCGGTTTGCCGGGCTATTCTGCCCCATCTGCGGGATCGGCGGCCCTGAATCATTCCGGAAAAGTTGATACTCATAACTTTTACGGCACGGATTCCGATTACGACGATTCGACCACCGACACCGCCACCATGCGTTTTGAGCACGACATCAACGATAACACCACCATTCGCAATACTACCCGTTGGTCGCGCGTAAAGCAGGATTACCTGATGACGGCGATTATGGGCGGGGCGTCGAATATTACTCAGCCCACCAGCGATGTGAATAGCTGGACCTGGTCACGCACGGCGAATACCAAAGATGTGAGTAATAAAATTCTCACCAACCAGACCAACCTGACCTCGACGTTCTATACCGGTTCTATCGGTCATGATGTCAGTACCGGCGTGGAATTTACCCGTGAAACGCAGACTAACTACGGCGTTAATCCGGTGACGTTACCCGCGGTAAATATTTATCATCCTGACAGCAGCATTCATCCCGGCGGCCTGACGCGCAACGGCGCAAACGCCAATGGTCAGACGGATACCTTCGCAATTTACGCCTTCGATACGCTGCAAATCACCCGTGATTTTGAGCTGAACGGCGGGATCCGTCTGGATAATTATCATACTGAATATGACAGTGCCACCGCCTGCGGCGGCAGCGGACGCGGTGCCATCACCTGCCCAGCTGGTGTGGCAAAAGGTTCTCCGGTCACCACCGTCGACACCGCCAAGTCGGGCAATCTGGTGAACTGGAAAGCCGGGGCGCTGTATCACCTGACGGAAAACGGCAATGTCTATATTAACTATGCCGTTTCCCAGCAGCCTCCGGGCGGCAACAACTTCGCCCTTGCGCAGTCTGGCAGCGGTAACAGTGCCAACCGCACCGATTTTAAACCGCAAAAAGCCAACACCAGCGAGATTGGCACCAAATGGCAGGTTCTGGATAAACGCCTGTTGCTCACCGCCGCGCTATTCCGTACTGATATCGAAAATGAAGTTGAGCAAAATGATGACGGAACTTACTCGCAATACGGTAAGAAACGTGTCGAAGGCTATGAGATATCCGTGGCCGGGAATATCACGCTCGCGTGGCAGGTGATTGGCGGCTATACCCAGCAAAAAGCAACCATCAAAAACGGCAAAGATGTTGCCCAGGATGGTTCCTCATCGCTGCCGTATACCCCGGAGCACGCCTTCACCTTATGGAGCCAGTATCAGGCAACCGATGATATCTCTGTTGGCGCGGGCGCACGCTATATCGGCAGTATGCATAAAGGTTCAGACGGCGCGGTGGGAACGCCAGCGTTTACCGAAGGTTACTGGGTCGCCGATGCCAAACTGGGGTATCGGGTTAATCGCAATCTCGACTTCCAGCTAAACGTTTACAACCTGTTTGATACCGATTACGTCGCCTCAATCAACAAGAGCGGCTACCGTTATCACCCGGGCGAGCCAAGAACCTTCTTGCTCACAGCCAATATGCATTTCTGATTCAGATGTGGGGCGCAGGCCCCACTTTTTGGAGAAATTGTATGATGTACCACATTCCCGGCGTGTTATCGCCACAGGACGTCGCTCGTTTTCGCGAACAACTGGAACAAGCCGAATGGGTGGATGGACGCGTCACCACCGGCGCACAAGGTGCGCAAGTTAAGAACAATCAACAGGTAGACACCCGCAGCACGTTATACGCCGCCCTGCAAAATGAGGTGCTGAACGCGGTTAACCAACATGCTTTATTCTTTGCCGCGGCCTTGCCGCGTACCCTTTCCACGCCGCTGTTTAATCGCTATCAGAACAATGAAACCTATGGTTTTCATGTGGATGGCGCAGTACGCAGCCATCCACAAAACGGCTGGATGCGCACTGACCTTTCTGCCACGCTGTTTTTAAGCGATCCACAAAGCTACGACGGCGGCGAACTGGTCGTTAATGACACCTTCGGACAACATCGGGTAAAACTCCCGGCAGGTGATCTCGTGTTGTATCCCTCCAGCAGCCTGCATTGCGTGACACCCGTAACCCGCGGCGTACGAGTGGCATCATTTATGTGGATCCAGTCGATGATCCGCGATGATAAAAAGCGCGCCATGCTGTTTGAACTGGACAACAATATTCAGTCGCTGAAAAGTCGCTATGGTGAAAATGAAGAGATCCTGTCGCTGCTCAATCTTTATCATAATCTGCTGCGGGAATGGTCGGAGATCTGACGCTTGAACTGCCCAGGTTCGTCCCTATATTAGCTACACTTAACTGTACAAGCATTGATATGGGGAGGACGATATGGCATCCGGTTGGGCTAACGATGACGCCGTCAACGAACAGATCAACAGTACAATTGAAGATGCGATTGCCCGCGCTCGGGGTGAAATTCCGCGTGGCGAAAGCCTGTATGAATGTGAAGAGTGCGGTGCCCCCATCCCGCAAGCCCGTCGGGAAGCCATTCCTGGCGTGCGCTTATGTATTCATTGTCAGCAGGAGAAAGATTTACAAAAACCAGCTTATACAGGATATAATCGCAGAGGTTCGAAAGACAGCCAGTTACGTTAACTACAACTGGCGAGATGTATAGCGAGTATAATTTGTATTTTGCGTGGCATTCCGTGCCTTTAACGCTGTCGTGACTGCCACGCTGCATAAAACAAGTCCATAAGTACAACAAATAAATGGTTTATCAGTATGTTAGATATCAATCAATTTATTTGAACAAGGCGGTCAATTCTCTTCGATTTTATCTCTCGTAAAAAAACGTGATACTCATCACATCGACGAAACAACGTCACTTATACAAAAATCACCTGCGAGAGATTAATTATGAAAACTATCAATACTGTTGTTGCTGCTATGGCTCTTTCAACTCTGTCATTTGGCGTGTTTGCCGCGGAACCGGTAACGGCATCCCAGGCACAGAACATGAATAAAATCGGCGTGGTTTCTGCCGATGGCGCATCCACCCTCGATGCCCTGGAAGCGAAACTGGCTGAGAAAGCGGCGGCAGCCGGTGCCAGTGGATACAGCATCACTTCCGCCACCAACAACAATAAATTAAGCGGTACTGCGGTAATTTATAAGTAATTCGTAGGACGGATAAGGCGTTTACGCCGCATCCGGCAACAGATGCCTGATGCGACGCTACCGCGTCTTATCAGGCCTACAAAATCCGAACCGTTGGACGGATCAGGCGTTTACGCTACGTCCAGCACAAGTATTTCCCTGTCTGTTTGCCGACAGACGCATATGCTCTAACCCTCATTGATCCTATATTACCCTTGTTTGCCCGTCCGTTACTGGACGGGCTTTTTTTAGCTGGCTAACTGCTGACAGAAACCCTGCAACGTCTCTTCCGACATACCAATCTGCCGCGCCGCATCACAAATGGCCTGCCAGCTTCCCGCATCCAATGGAATCCCCTGCTCCTGCCGTTCGCGACGCGTGTTCACTTCCCACTCGCCCGGTAGCAAAATCGGCTTATCATCATCATGCGGCGAGGCTTTCACCCACTCGGCAAAGGCTTCGGTCTGCGCGCTACAATCCGGCGCGCCGAACAGTTCCGGGTTGATGATGATAGTGGTCATGCAGTTAAGAATGGCATCGGGACTGGTTTGTAACGTTTCCTGATGCGTCGTTTTACCGCCGGAAAGCGCCCCGCCAAGAATTTCACACATCGCTGCAAGGGCGTAGCCTTTATGTTCAGCAAAGGTCAACAGCGAACCCAACGGCGACTCCTGCATTACCGCCGGATTGGTCGTCGGCACGCCGTTAACGTCAATCAGGCAACCTGGCGGCACGGGGACGCCTTTATGCCAGGCGACGCGGGTTTTGCCAAATGCAATGGCGCTGGTGGCGTAATCAAGCAACAGCGGGAAATTATCTTTACGAGGGAAAACCACACAGAAGGGATTGGTGCCAAAGCGGCTGTCGCGACCGTGGAACGGCGCGACCATTGGAATACCGACCACGCTAACAAAGTGGATAGAGACAAACCCCGCCGCTGCACACTGCTCCGCCCAGTAACCGATACGGCCGATATGATGCGAGTTATGTAGCGCCACGGCAGCAATACCGTGCTGATGCGCTTTCTCAATCCCCAGCGCCATCGCTTCGTGTGCCGCGACCTGACCGAATGCGCGATCGCCATCGAGCGTGACTGCCGCCCCCGCCTCTTTAACGATTTTGGCATGATGGTTAATTTGCAGATGCCCCTGACTCCAGGAACGCACATAGCTTGGGATCATGCCAATACCATGAGAATCATGCCCTGCCAGGTTTGCCGCGATTAAATGATCGGCAACTAATTTCGCTTCTTGTTCCTCGCTACCCATCTGACGAAATACAGCCTGAATAAAACTGTGCAGCGTCTGAGCATCAAAGCGATGACCACTTTCCATGGTTAACTCCTGTTTATGTTATGTGTTTGTTGTATTTTTATGCTGCACGCCGGGCGCGGGAAGGTCAATAAAGATGCAGGAATTTCATATTGCGGTGGGGTAAAAGCCGGATGACGTGGCTCATCCGGCTGAGATAAAAATTAAAATGCCTGATTAACGCGCTCCAGGCCATCGCTGATAGTTGCCGCTTCACCCGTAGCCACCAGGCAGCAAGCCATCTGGATTTTCAGCGATTCGGGAATCGGTTCGCTGCCAGCCAGGCAACGCTCAATCCACTGCGCCGTGGTTTCCGGATCTTTTGCTTGTGGCAGTAACTCGCTACAAGCAGTGTCCTGTTTTTCATACAGCACCCGCATCCCTTCACGGTCAATGAGATTGATCTGCGGGCAGCGCTGCGGATTAGCATACACTTCACCTTCAGTACCATGCATTAGTAGCGCCCGCCCGCCGATATCGCTAAAGAACTTCGCGACGCGTCCAATGTATTCCGGATGCGAAACGCTGGAAAGACGCAGTGCCTCACCTTCGGCAAATGGCGTCGCCAGTTTCGCCAGGGTATGTGCACTGTTACGCACGCCCATCCGCCAGCGCATCGCCAGTTGTTTTTCCAGCGGCGGGCAAAACGCGCCGACAGGCATAAACACCGGTTGATGTTCGTCGAGCTTCGCCTGCGCCTGCCCGCCGTGCAACGTTGGCGTAATACCCATCAGTTCGAAAATGGTTTCTGTCAGCACGCGGGTTGGATCTTCGCTAACCCCGTGAACCACCACAGGAAAACCGAGTTTGTGCAGCAGAATCGCCAACAACGGCGTCAGGTTGGCCTGTTTACGCGCGCCGTTGTAACTGGGGATGACAATCGGCATCGGCTTGCCTGCAGGCGGCGTCAGCTTGATGGTGTGATTTTGCATGGCTTCGTAAAAGCCGAGCATCTCTGCTTCCCCTTCCCCTTTGATACGCAGCGCAATCAATACGCCGCCCAACTCAAGGTCAGGGACTTCACCATTGAGCATATGAGCATACAGACCGCGCGCAGTATCCCGGTCTAAATCGCGCGCGTGGTTTTTCCCGCGCCCGATCTCTTTAATGATTTTGCGATAGTCCATTTACGACTCCTTACCTGACTCACATCATTAACGCCGCCGACGGCGTGGGGATTTCGTTTTTTCTTTCTTTTTAACTATACCTTCAGGGACTTCCGGTTGCTCTATCGGAAATACCGGTAATGCATCCAGTAGTCGCTTGCCATAATTTTTGGTCAGCAAGCGTTTGTCGTAGATAACCACTTCGCCCCAGCAACCGTGGCTTCGAATCAGTCGCCCAACCTGCTGAATCAGGTTAAACGAGGCGCTCGGCAGGCTTTGCACCTCAAACGGATAGCGGTTGAGGCTTTTCAGCCATTCCCCTTCGGTGATCACCACGGGGCTGTCGATGGGCGGAAAAGCGATTTTGTGGATATGCACCTGGCTGAGCAGATCACCTTTCAAATCAAGCCCTTCGGCAAATGACTGTAAGCCCACCAGCACGCTACGCTCACCGTTGGCAACGCGTTTGCGGTGCAGTTCAACTAAGCGATAACGCGGCTGATCGCCCTGCACCAGCAACATCAGGCGTAAATCCGTCACATAGTCGAGAAAGCGCTGCATCGCCCGTCCGCTGGCAAACAGTACCAACATACCGAGATGTTTTTTGCTCTCCACCTGCTCACGGAAAAAGGCCGCCATTTCGGCAATATGCTGCTCTTCGTTGTCGATGGAAGGCTCAACGCGCATCCGGGGAATAACAATTTTGCCCTGTTCGCAGTGGTTAAAGGGGGAATCCAGCGCCACAAAACGGTCGCCCGCTTTCTCTTTCAGACCACTCATCTCCTGCAAACGCGAAAAACTATTCAGCGAACGCAAGGTTGCGGAGGTAACAATAATGTGCGGAATACTGCGCCACAGCAGCCTTTCCAGCTGATCGCTGACACGTATCCCCACGCAGTGAAACCAGAGATGCAGCTGCCCTTCGCGCTCTTCCCGCGTCGCCCATTTGGTCACCGGCGCACCGGAAGATTGCGCCAGAGACGCCAGCCGCCAGAGTTTGCTTTGCGCCTCGAACATCCCCAACGCGCGGTTCATCTGCAAAATCAACCGATGCAGGCGTACAATGTCATGGCTGCCGGTTTTCTCACTTAAATCGTTAAGAAATAACTCCGCCAGACCACGCAGCATCTCGGTGAGTTTTGCCAGCCGCTGGCAGATCTCCAGCACTTCATCAGGCAGTTCGCCCATCGCAAAACGGTGCTCTGCCTCCTGCCCGGCAGGCATGTAGAGATTGAGAATGTTGTTTAACGAGGCGATAAGCTCATACAACTCTTCACAATGCGCATTCAAACGTTCAGGGATCGCCAGCGGTGGGATGGTCTTCGGGCGAAACTGCTCCATGCAGGTAGCGACCAGTTTCGTGAACAAGTCCAGCTGTAGTCGATACCAGGGCGCGGTGATTTCAGCGCTCATCTCCAGCGCATCCCGGGCCACATCTGGCAGGTGATGACCTTCGTCCAGCACCAGCAGCAGATTTTTCGGGTCAGGCAGTACGGCTTCGCTTTCCATCGCCGCCATCACCAGCGCATGGTTTGCCACCACCACTTCCGCTTCCTGAATCTCCCGACGAGCAACAAAAAACGGGCATTCACGATAGTAGTAACAGTTACGGTTGAGGCAGCTGGCTTTGTCGGTACTCAAACGACGCCAGAGATCATCATCTATAGCGATATCCGTATGATCGCGCAGACCATCCCATTTATAAGTGTCGAGATCGCCCTTCAGCTTCGCACAACGTTTTTGCTCTTCCTGATTATTTGGCGTCAGTTCGTCGTCAAGAAACGCCAGCAGATCCTGTTGCGTGGGTTCAGTGCTGGCGAGCGCCGTCAGATTACGCGGACAAACGTAGCGCCCACGCCCGAAAGCGGCAGTGAATTTAAGATCGGGAATGATCTTTTTCAGCAGCGGTAAATCTTTGCTGTAAATCTGATCCTGCAACGCCACGTTGGCGGTACTCACCACCAGCGTTTTTTGCTCTTCGCGGGCAATGGCGATGCCGGGGATCAAATAGGAGAGCGTTTTCCCAACGCCGGTGGGGGCTTCAATCGCCAGATGCCGCCCTTCTTCTCCGGCCAGCGTTTTGGCGACGTCCGCAATCATCTGCCGCTGCGGCGCACGGGGAATAAAGTCGGGGATCTGTTCCTGAAGCGCCTTATACCAGGCGGCAATTTGCGCTTTAAGCGCGGCGGTTAATGCCATGAGAAAACCTGAAATACTGTATAAACAGCCAATATTGTGGCATTTTTCGGTTTTCAGGGGTAATGGTTTTTCTGTTTCTGGAAAGCGGCTCGCAATAACCACCAACATAATGCGGTTTAATGCCCGTTCGAGCACAAAGGATCCAACACGTCATGCAAGACACCATCATAAATTTCTACAGCACCAGCGATGACTACGGTGATTTTTCTAACTTTGCCGCCTGGCCCATCAAGGTTGACGGGAAAACCTGGCCCACCTCAGAACACTATTTTCAGGCACAAAAATTCCTTGATGAAAAATACCGCGAAGAGATCCGTCGGGTTTCTTCCCCTATGGTCGCCGCACGCATGGGGCGCGATCGTTCTAAGCCTCTGCGTAAAAACTGGGAGTCGGTCAAAGAACAGGTGATGCGAAAAGCACTTCGCGCTAAATTCGAACAGCATGCAGAACTGCGTGCGCTCTTGCTGGCAACCGCGCCCGCAAAACTGGTTGAGCATACGGAAAACGATGCTTACTGGGGAGACGGTGGTAATGGTAAGGGCAAGAATCGACTGGGCTACCTTTTAATGGAGTTGCGCGAACAATTGGCTATAGAGAAGTAACGTCTCGGTGGCTTATGGGCGGTAAAACAGATAAATTTTTTCCCGTGTTCTCAAATTGCTGACAAGTGCTTGTTGTGAAATGCCGGATGCGGCGTAAACGCCTTATCCGGCCTACAAAAGCATGCAAATTCAATATATTGCAGAGTTCACGTAGGCCTGATAAGCGTAGCGCATCAGGCAGTTTTGCGTTTGTTCATCAGCCTGATGCCGGGCATAGCCCGGCATAAAAGATTACTGCGCAGCGGCAGGTTTACGCGGACGGCGGCGACGTTGTTGTTCGCCTGCCGGTTTGGCATCGCCGAGGCGGCGAGACGGTTTTTCTGCAGGTTTCGCGCTTGCAGATTTTGCGCCACCTTCCCCACGGCGTGGTTGCTGTTGACCGCGACCACCACCTTGCCCACGACCGCCGCCGCCACGTTGCTGGCGACCGTTCTGGATCGGTTCGGCTTTGATTGACGGGTCCGGCTCATAGCCCGGAATCGCAATGCGCGGGATCTCTTTTTTCAGCAGTTTTTCGATATCACGCAGCAGTTTGTGTTCATCAACACACACCAGCGACAACGCTTCACCGGTAGCAGCCGCACGACCGGTACGCCCGATACGGTGGACATAATCTTCAGGTACGTTTGGCAGTTCATAGTTGACGACGTGCGGCAGCTCTTCAATATCCAGGCCGCGCGCAGCGATGTCAGTTGCCACCAGTACACGAATATCGCCCGATTTAAAATCAGCCAGCGCACGAGTACGCGCACCTTGCGATTTATTGCCGTGGATCGCCGCACTACGGATGCCATCTTTATTGAGCTGTTCAGCCAGATGGTTAGCGCCGTGTTTGGTACGGGTAAACACCAGCACCTGCTGCCAGTTCCCTTTCCCAATCATGTGCGACAGCAATTCGCGTTTGCGTTTCTTATCGACAAAGTGAACGTGCTGGGTCACCTGATCAGACGCGGTATTGCGGCGTGCCACTTCGATTTCCAGCGGGTTGTGCAACAGTTTTTCCGCCAGGGCTTTAATATCGTCAGAGAAGGTCGCGGAGAATAACAGGTTCTGGCGCTTCGCAGGTAGTTTTGTTAACACGCGACGGATATCGTGGATAAAGCCCATGTCGAGCATGCGGTCAGCTTCATCGAGGACGAGGATTTCAACCTGATCCAGCTTCACTGCATTCTGATGTTCCAGGTCCAGCAAACGTCCCGGCGTTGCCACCAGCACATCAACGCCGCCACGCAGTTTCATCATCTGCGGGTTAATACTCACACCACCAAACACCACCAGCGAACGAATGTTCAGGTATTTGCTGTAATCACGGACGTTTTCGCCAATCTGCGCCGCCAGTTCACGGGTCGGGGTAAGAATGAGCGCACGTACCGGACGACGCCCTTTGGCGTGCGGCTGGCGAGTGATCAGGTGTTGCAACAGCGGCAGCGTAAAGCCCGCTGTTTTGCCGGTGCCGGTCTGGGCGCTAGCCATCAGGTCGCGGCCTTCCAGCACCGCAGGGATCGCCTGCTGCTGAATAGGGGTGGGTTCACGGTAACCCTGCTCGGCAACGGCGCGCAGGATATCAGGGCTTAAACCCAAAGAATCGAAAGACATAACTACTCCGAACCGCCCCGACCGTTACCGGTGTAGTTTTCAGGGAGATACTGAAAAGGAAAATGACAAAAACCACAATGTCATGAGGGAGCGGAGTGTAGCAGTTTTTGTGACGCAGCGCATAAATTATCCCTGTGACTGGCGTAGCTAAAATTCTTAGCCATACTGGACAACTCCCATATGGAGTCATAATCTTAATCAATCATTTGATTAAGAATGGACTGTGCGATGAATAATCCTGCCATGACAATCAAGGGTGAACAGGCGAAAAAACAGCTGATTGCTGCCGCACTGGCGCAGTTTGGTGAATATGGAATGAACGCCACCACCCGCGAGATAGCCGCCCAGGCCGGGCAGAATATCGCTGCCATCACCTACTACTTCGGTTCGAAAGAAGATTTGTACCTCGCCTGCGCCCAGTGGATTGCCGATTTTATTGGCGAGCAGTTCCGTCCGCATGCCGAGGAAGCCGAACGCTTGTTCGCCCAACCACAGCCTGATCGGGCTGCCATCCGTGAACTGATCCTTCGCGCCTGCAGGAACATGATTAAGCTGCTCACCCAGGATGACACCGTCAACCTCAGCAAGTTTATCTCCCGTGAGCAGCTCTCTCCCACGGCAGCCTACCACCTGGTGCACGAACAGGTGATTGGTCCGCTACACAGCCACCTGACACGCCTGATTGCCGCCTGGACCGGCAGCGACGCCAATGACACCCGCATGATCCTTCATACCCATGCGTTGATTGGTGAGATTCTGGCGTTCCGTCTTGGCAAAGAAACAATTCTGTTACGTACCGGCTGGACCGCGTTCGATGAAGAAAAGACCGAACTGATCAACCAGACGGTGACCTGTCATATCGACCTGATTTTGCAAGGATTATCGCAAAGGAGTTTGTAGTGATGAAAAAACCTGTCGTGATCGGACTGGCGGTAGTGGTACTTGCCGCCGTGGTTGCCGGAGGCTACTGGTGGTATCAAAGCCGCCAGGATAACGGCCTGACGCTGTATGGCAACGTGGATATTCGTACGGTGAATCTTAGTTTCCGTGTTGGGGGGCGCGTTGAATCGCTGGCGGTGGACGAAGGTGATGCTATCAAAGCGGGCCAGGTGCTGGGCGAACTGGATCACAAGCCGTATGAGATTGCCCTGATGCAGGCGAAAGCGGGCGTCTCGGTGGCACAGGCGCAGTATGATCTGATGCTTGCCGGGTATCGCGATGAAGAAATCGCTCAGGCCGCCGCAGCGGTGAAACAGGCGCAAGCCGCCTATGACTATGCGCAGAACTTCTATAACCGCCAGCAAGGACTGTGGAAAAGCCGCACTATTTCGGCAAATGACCTGGAAAATGCCCGCTCCTCGCGCGACCAGGCGCAGGCAACGCTGAAATCAGCACAGGATAAATTGCGTCAGTACCGTTCCGGTAACCGTGAACAGGACATCGCCCAGGCGAAAGCCAGCCTCGAACAGGCGCAGGCGCAACTGGCGCAGGCGGAGTTGAATTTACAGGACTCAACGTTGATAGCCCCGTCTGATGGCACGCTGTTAACGCGCGCGGTGGAGCCAGGCACGGTTCTCAATGAAGGTGGCACGGTGTTTACCGTTTCACTAACGCGTCCGGTGTGGGTGCGCGCTTATGTTGATGAACGGAATCTTGACCAGGCCCAGCCGGGGCGCAAAGTGCTGCTTTATACCGATGGTCGCCCGGACAAGCCGTATCACGGGCAGATTGGTTTCGTTTCGCCGACTGCTGAATTTACCCCGAAAACCGTCGAAACACCGGATCTGCGTACCGACCTCGTCTATCGCCTGCGTATTGTGGTGACCGACGCCGATGATGCGTTACGCCAGGGAATGCCGGTGACGGTGCAATTCGGTAACGAGGCAGGACATGAATGATGCCGTTATCACGCTGAACGGCCTGGAAAAACGCTTTCCGGGCATGGACAAGCCCGCCGTCGCGCCGCTCGATTGTACCATTCACGCCGGTTATGTGACGGGGCTGGTGGGGCCGGATGGTGCAGGTAAAACCACGCTAATGCGGATGCTGGCGGGATTACTGAAACCCGACAGCGGCAATGCCACGGTGATTGGCTTTGATCCAATCAAAAACGACGGCGCGCTGCACGCCGTGCTCGGCTATATGCCGCAGAAATTTGGTCTGTATGAAGATCTCACGGTGATGGAGAACCTCAATCTGTACGCGGATTTGCGCAGCGTCACCGGCGAGGCACGTAAGCAAACTTTTGCTCGCCTGCTGGAGTTTACGTCTCTTGGGCCGTTTACCGGACGCCTGGCGGGCAAGCTCTCCGGTGGGATGAAACAAAAACTCGGCCTGGCCTGTACCCTGGTGGGCGAACCGAAAGTGTTGCTGCTCGATGAACCCGGCGTCGGCGTTGACCCTATCTCACGGCGCGAACTGTGGCAGATGGTGCATGAGCTGGCGGGCGAAGGGATGTTAATCCTCTGGAGTACCTCGTATCTCGACGAAGCCGAGCAGTGCCGTGACGTGTTACTGATGAACGAAGGCGAGTTGCTGTATCAGGGAGAACCAAAAGCCCTGACACAAACCATGGCCGGACGCAGCTTTCTGATGACCAGTCCACACGAGGGCAACCGCAAACTGTTGCAACGGGCATTGAAACTGCCGCAGGTCAGCGACGGCATGATTCAGGGGAAATCGGTACGTCTGATCCTCAAAAAAGAGACCACACCAGACGATATTCGCCATGCCGACGGGATGCCGGAAATCAACATCAACGAAACTACGCCGCGTTTTGAAGATGCGTTTATTGATTTGCTGGGCGGTGCCGGAACCTCGGAATCGCCGCTGGGCGCAATATTACATACGGTAGAAGGCACACCCGGCGAGACGGTGATCGAAGCGAAAGAACTGACCAAGAAATTTGGTGATTTTGCCGCCACCGATCACGTCAACTTTGCCGTTAAACGCGGGGAGATTTTTGGTTTGCTGGGGCCAAACGGCGCGGGCAAATCGACCACCTTTAAGATGATGTGCGGTTTGCTGGTGCCGACCTCTGGTCAGGCGCTGGTACTGGGGATGGATCTGAAAGAGAGTTCTGGTAAAGCGCGCCAGCATCTCGGCTATATGGCGCAAAAGTTTTCGCTCTACGGTAACCTGACGGTCGAACAGAATTTACGCTTTTTCTCTGGTGTGTATGGCTTACGCGGTCGGGCGCAGAACGAAAAAATCTCCCGCATGAGCGAGGCGTTCGGCCTGAAAAGTATCGCCTCCCACGCCACCGATGAACTGCCATTAGGTTTTAAACAGCGGCTGGCGCTGGCCTGTTCGCTGATGCATGAACCGGACATTCTGTTTCTCGACGAACCGACGTCCGGCGTTGATCCCCTCACCCGCCGTGAATTTTGGCTACATATCAACAGCATGGTAGAGAAAGGCGTCACGGTGATGGTCACCACCCACTTTATGGATGAAGCGGAATATTGCGACCGCATCGGCCTGGTGTACCGTGGGAAATTAATCGCCAGCGGTACGCCGGACGATTTGAAAGCACAGTCGGCTAACGATGAGCAACCCGATCCCACCATGGAGCAAGCCTTTATTCAGTTGATCCACGACTGGGATAAGGAGCATAGCAATGAGTAACCCGATCCTTTCCTGGCGTCGCGTGCGGGCGCTGTGCGTCAAAGAGACGCGGCAGATCGTTCGCGATCCGAGTAGCTGGCTGATTGCGGTAGTGATCCCACTGCTACTGCTGTTTATTTTTGGTTATGGCATTAACCTCGACTCCAGCAAGCTGCGGGTCGGGATCTTGCTGGAACAGCGTAGCGAAGCGGCGCTGGATTTCACCCACACCATGACCGGTTCGCCCTACATCGACGCCACCATCAGCGATAACCGTCAGGAACTGATCGCCAAAATGCAGTCGGGGAAAATTCGCGGTCTGGTGGTTATTCCCGTGGATTTCGCCGAACAGATGGAGCGCGCCAACGCCACCGCACCGATTCAGGTGATCACCGACGGCAGTGAGCCGAATACCGCTAACTTTGTGCAGGGGTATGTCGAAGGGATCTGGCAGATCTGGCAAATGCAGCGAGCGGAGGACAACGGGCAGACTTTTGAACCGCTTATTGATGTACAAACCCGCTACTGGTTTAACCCGGCGGCGATAAGCCAGCACTTTATTATCCCGGGTGCGGTGACCATTATCATGACGGTCATCGGCGCGATTCTCACCTCGCTGGTGGTGGCGCGAGAATGGGAACGCGGCACCATGGAGGCTCTGCTCTCTACGGAGATTACCCGCACGGAACTGCTGCTGTGTAAGCTGATCCCTTATTACTTTCTCGGGATGCTGGCGATGTTGCTGTGTATGCTGGTGTCAGTGTTTATTCTCGGCGTGCCGTATCGCGGTTCGCTGCTGATTCTGTTTTTTATCTCCAGCCTGTTTTTACTCAGTACCCTGGGAATGGGGCTGCTGATTTCCACGATTACCCGCAACCAGTTCAATGCCGCTCAGGTCGCCCTGAACGCCGCGTTCCTGCCGTCGATTATGCTTTCCGGCTTTATTTTTCAGATCGACAGTATGCCCGCGGTGATCCGCGCGGTGACGTACATTATTCCCGCTCGTTATTTCGTCAGCACCCTGCAAAGCCTGTTCCTCGCCGGGAATATTCCAGTGGTGCTGGTGGTAAACGTGCTGTTTTTGATCGCTTCGGCGGTGATGTTTATCGGCCTGACGTGGCTGAAAACCAAACGTCGGCTGGATTAGGGAGAAGAGCATGTTTCATCGCTTATGGACGTTAATCCGCAAAGAGTTGCAGTCGTTGCTGCGCGAACCACAAACCCGCGCGATTCTGATTTTACCCGTGCTAATTCAGGTGATCCTGTTCCCGTTCGCCGCCACGCTGGAAGTGACTAACGCCACCATCGCCATCTACGATGAAGATAACGGCGAGCATTCGGTGGAACTTACTCAACGTTTTGCCCGCGCCAGCGCCTTTACACATGTGCTGCTGCTGAAAAGCCCACAGGAGATCCGCCCGACCATCGACACACAAAAGGCGTTACTACTGGTGCGTTTCCCGGCTGACTTCTCGCGCAAACTGGATACCTTCCAGACCGCGCCGTTGCAGTTGATCCTCGACGGGCGTAACTCCAACAGTGCGCAAATTGCCGCCAACTACCTGCAACAGATCGTCAAAAATTATCAGCAGGAGCTGCTGGAAGGAAAACCGAAACCCAACAACAGCGAGATGGTGGTACGCAACTGGTATAACCCGAATCTCGACTACAAATGGTTTGTGGTGCCGTCGCTGATCGCCATGATCACCACTATCGGCGTAATGATCGTCACTTCACTTTCCGTCGCCCGCGAACGTGAACAAGGTACGCTCGATCAGCTACTGGTTTCGCCGCTCACCACCTGGCAGATCTTCATCGGCAAAGCCGTACCGGCGTTAATTGTCGCCACCTTCCAGGCCACCATTGTGCTGGCGATTGGTATCTGGGCGTATCAAATCCCCTTCGCCGGATCGCTGGCGCTGTTCTACTTTACGATGGTGATTTACGGTTTATCGCTGGTGGGATTCGGTCTGTTGATTTCATCACTCTGCTCGACACAACAGCAGGCGTTTATCGGCGTGTTTGTTTTTATGATGCCCGCCATTCTCCTTTCCGGTTACGTTTCGCCGGTGGAAAACATGCCAGTGTGGCTGCAAAATCTGACGTGGATTAACCCTATTCGCCACTTTACGGACATTACCAAGCAGATTTATTTGAAGGATGCGAGTCTGGATATTGTGTGGAATAGTTTGTGGCCGCTACTGGTGATAACGGCCACGACAGGGTCAGCGGCGTACGCGATGTTTAGACGTAAGGTGATGTAACTTCTTATCTTTCGCCAGCAAAGACACTACCGCCGGGCCAGCAAGGATCGCCAGCCCTGCAATTGCCAGCAAAAAGTTGTTTTCCAGTACACGGGACAACAGCCACAGCACAATCAGCGCTGCGCCAAAATACCAGGTCGTGGTCAGCTCTTCCAGCACGTCTGCCACCTCACGCCAGCGTTGCTCGGGGTGGCGCTGAAACACCAACATCATCACTACCGTGACACAATACAGTGCGCATAATCCCACGCCGACGTGAACCAGAGTCTTACTCATCCAGCCCACCACCAGCAGCGCCACTACCAGTAAATGCAACATAATCTGCCAGCAACTTAGACCAGTTGCGACACGAACACGTTGTTGCCACTTCATGGCTTCTCTCCTGAAGAATTTATCTCTACTTACTCAGAGTACCGAACTTTACGGAAAATTCCGTAAGACCGCACCTTTTTGTGACGCCGACTACACTATTTCAATGAGATAAGAGGCAAAGACAGGAAAATTATGCCCGATCAAACACAACAATTTTCGTTCAAGGTGCTCACCATCAATATTCACAAAGGCTTTACCGCGTTTAACCGACGCTTCATTTTGCCGGAACTTCGCGACGCCGTGCGTACCGTCAGCGCCGATATTGTTTGCCTGCAGGAAGTGATGGGCGCGCACGAAGTTCATCCGCTGCATGTGGAAAACTGGCCCGATACCTCGCACTACGAGTTTCTCGCCGACACCATGTGGAGCGATTTTGCCTACGGTCGCAATGCCGTCTACCCGGAAGGGCATCACGGTAACGCCGTACTGTCGCGCTATCCCATTGAACATTATGAGAATCGCGATGTTTCGGTCGATGGTGCGGAAAAGCGCGGCGTGCTCTACTGCCGCATTGTGCCACCGATGACCGGGAAAGCGATTCATGTGATGTGCGTACATCTGGGGCTGCGTGAGACGCACCGTCAGGCTCAGCTTGCGATGCTCGCCGAATGGGTCAATGAGCTGCCGGACGGCGAACCAGTATTGGTGGCGGGTGATTTCAATGACTGGCGGCAAAAAGCTAATCATCCGTTAAAAGTGCAGGCCGGACTGGATGAGATTTTTACCCGCGCCCACGGACGCCCGGCGCGCACGTTTCCGGTGCAATTTCCTCTACTACGACTGGACAGGATCTATGTCAAAAATGCCAGCGCCAGCGCGCCAACCGCGTTGCCGCTGCGGACATGGCGACACCTTTCTGATCATGCCCCTTTAAGTGCGGAGATTCATTTATGAAATGTAGCTGGCGCGAAGGCAATAAGATCCAGTTGCTGGAAAACGGCGAGCAATATTATCCCGCGGTGTTTACGGCGATTGGCGAGGCACAAGAACGCATCATTCTTGAAACGTTTATCTGGTTTGAGGATGACGTCGGCAAACAGCTGCATGCGGCACTACTGGCAGCAGCGCAACGCGGGGTTAAAGCGGAAGTCTTGCTGGATGGCTACGGTTCGCCGGATCTCAGCGATGAGTTTGTCAATGAACTGACGGCAGCTGGCGTGGTATTTCGCTACTACGATCCCCGCCCTCGCCTTTTTGGTATGCGCACCAATGTGTTTCGCCGGATGCATCGCAAAATTGTGGTGATCGACGCGCGTATAGCCTTTATTGGCGGGCTGAATTACTCCGCCGAGCATATGTCCAGCTACGGTCCAGAGGCCAAACAGGATTACGCGGTACGCCTTGAAGGGCCGATTGTTGAAGATATCCTCCAGTTTGAACTGGAAAATCTGCCAGGACAAAGCGCGGCCCGACGCTGGTGGCGACGTCATAACAAAGCGGAAGAAAATCGCCAGCCGGGAGAAGCGCAGGTATTGCTGGTCTGGCGCGATAACGAAGAACACCGCGATGATATAGAACGCCACTATCTGAAAATGCTCACTCAGGCGCGGCGGGAAGTGATTATCGCCAACGCCTACTTCTTCCCCGGCTATCGATTTTTACACGCCTTGCGTAAAGCGGCACGCCGCGGGGTGCGGATCAAACTGATCATTCAGGGCGAACCGGATATGCCGATTGTCAGAGTCGGCGCGCGCTTGCTGTATAACTATCTGGTTAAAGGCGGCGTTCAGGTGTTTGAGTACCGCCGCCGCCCGCTCCACGGCAAAGTAGCATTGATGGACGATCACTGGGCGACAGTAGGGTCCAGTAATCTCGATCCGCTCAGTTTGTCACTGAATCTCGAAGCAAATGTCATCATCCACGATCGTAATTTTAACCAGACGCTGCGCGATAATCTGAACGGCATTATCGCCGCAGATTGTCAGCAGGTGGATGAAACCATGCTGCCCAAACGCACCTGGTGGAACCTGACCAAAAGCGTGCTGGCGTTCCACTTTTTACGCCACTTCCCGGCGCTGGTTGGCTGGCTTCCGGCACACACGCCACGTCTGGCGCAGGTTGATCCGCCCGCACAACCGACAATGGAAACGCAGGATCGGGTAGAAACTGAAAACACGGGGGTAAAACCCTGATGAGTAAATCACACCCGCGCTGGCGCTTAGCAAAGAAGATCCTCACCTGGCTGTTTTTTATCGCGGTGATTGTGTTGCTGGTGGTCTACGCCAAAAAAGTGGACTGGGAAGAGGTCTGGAAGGTCATCCGCGACTACAATCGCGTTGCGCTGCTTAGTGCGGTCGGGCTGGTGGTCGTCAGCTATCTGATTTACGGCTGCTATGACCTGCTCGCCCGCTTTTACTGCGGTCACAAACTGGCGAAGCGCCAGGTGATGCTGGTGTCGTTTATCTGCTACGCCTTCAACCTGACGCTCAGTACCTGGGTCGGCGGCATTGGTATGCGCTATCGTTTGTACTCTCGTCTGGGGTTGCCCGGTAGCACTATTACGCGGATTTTCTCGCTCAGTATTACCACCAACTGGCTGGGCTATATTTTACTGGCAGGGATTATCTTTACCGCAGGCGTGGTGGAGTTGCCGGATCACTGGTATGTCGATCAAACTACGCTGCGTATTCTCGGCATTGGCTTACTGATGATTATCGCGGTTTATTTGTGGTTTTGCGCTTTCGCGAAGCACCGCCATATGACCATCAAAGGGCAAAAGCTGGTGCTGCCTTCATGGAAATTCGCCCTCGCTCAGATGCTGATTTCCAGCGTTAACTGGATGGTAATGGGGGCGATTATCTGGCTGTTACTTGGTCAAAGCGTGAACTATTTCTTTGTACTGGGCGTGTTACTGGTTAGTAGTATTGCTGGCGTCATCGTGCATATTCCGGCGGGGATCGGTGTGCTGGAAGCGGTGTTTATCGCACTACTGGCTGGGGAGCATACCTCGAAAGGGAGCATTATCGCCGCCCTGCTCGCTTATCGCGTCCTGTATTACTTTATCCCGCTGCTGCTGGCGCTGATCTGTTACCTGCTACTGGAGAGCCAGGCGAAGAAGCTACGGGCGAAAAATGAAGCGGCGATGTGAAGTTTAGTTAAGTTCTTTAGTATCTGCATTTACGGCTAATGAAAAAAACGCGTATGCCTTTGCCAGACAAGCGTTATAGCTATCGCGGCAAGTATCCCAAAGAAGCCGATAAAATAGTAATAGAGTGTTAATGCACCTGTAAAAGCGCAACGAACCGGACTCCACAACTCTTCACTATGGCATTTTCCTGCCAGTTCAAGGAGCTTATTTCGTCCATGCGAGATAATGCCTGGCCATAACACAATCATTAAGCAACTTATTACCCAAACGGGTCGTTCACTCATTAATGCGGCATTCATGATGATCACCAGGGCCAAACCTGTCAACGTCATCATAATGATAAAACGGTGAGAACCAGGATCAACATTAAATAATAAACCGGCCAGCATACTGATTAAAAACATCGCGCCCGCAGTGCTGAACACGACGATAATGGCAGGTACAGGAGCTAAACTTGCAACGACAATCGCCACCAAAGAGAGTAAAAACAGATATATTACGCCTGCGATGACGGCATTTATCTTGTTGATATCCTTACTTAAGCCATACATACAAACTAATAATAACCCTATGGCGACATACATTGTTGGTGAATCATATTTGGTTGCCGTAATTTCGAGATACTTAGCTCCCCAGGCCAGTCCTGCGGTTGCCACCAAACCTAAAGCGGTAATGAGCCATATACCGTTTAATATCCTGGTCTCGTGCTGAAAATCTAATTTATTGCTGTTTTGTGAGTATGATTCCATTCTTTTAGTTGTCCTTAGAAAAAATATTAATATTCACCATCAATAAATTTAAAACCACGCATACAAAATACTTTTGTATTTATGGATACGGAAAACGCTTCCGCTCGCCATAAGGCGTATTTTATACCTGGTACTTGTTAAGTGTCGTTTTTAGTAAGAAAAAAAATCCCGACACATGGCCGGGATATTGATGGTGAAAAAGAATTAACGGCGGTTGCCAAAAATTCGCAGCAACATCAGGAACAGGTTGATGAAGTCCAGATACAAGGTTAACGCGCCAAGAATGGAATATTTGCGCAGGTTCGACGTGTCGCGGGTATCAATCTGCTCACCCATATTTTTCAATTTCTGAGTGTCATACGCCGTCAATCCGACAAAGACAATCACGCCGATGTAGGTAACTGCCCACATCAATGCTTCGCTTTTCAGCCAGAAGTTGACCAGCGATGCCAGCACAATGCCGATTAACGCCATAAACAGCATATTGCCAAAGCCACTTAAATCGCGCTTCGTGGTGTAACCGTACAGGCTCATTGCGCCGAACATCCCGGCAGTAACGACGAAAGTACTGGCGATAGAAGCAGCGGTATAGACAATGAATATACTGGAAAGCGTAAGACCCGTCAGCGCCGAATAAAGCATAAAGAGCATCGTCGTTACACCTGCGCTCAGCTTTTGAATCATCGCTGATAACACAATAACCAATGCTAATTGCGCGATGATCAGACCGATTAAAAAGACACGGTTAGTGAACAACAGCTCCATCACGGCCGCGGAATTAGCCGCATACCAGGCAACAAATGCGGTCAGCAACAAGCCAACGGTCATCCAGCCATAGACTTGCGCCATATAAGTTTGCAAGCCAGCCCGGGGTTGTACGATTGAATCAGAACGTGGGAATCTGTCCATGACGATCTCCTGAAGATATAAGGAATATCTTAAGGATACTGCAAAATGATGAGGCTGTGCATCGACGCAGCGTAAACGCATGTACTGAGCGGTGAAATTGCCGGACGCAGCGGTGCCTTATCCGGCTAACAAAAAACTACCAGCGTTTTGCCGCCTGCTGATCGCTCTCCCGGGCTTCAACCCAGCGGTCGCCTTCCGGCGTGGCTTCGCGCTTCCAGAACGGTGCGCGGGTTTTGAGATAATCCATAATAAACTGCCCGGCTTCAAACGCACTGCTGCGATGCGCACTGGTGACACCGACAAAAACGATTTCATCGCCCGGCCATAATTCCCCGATGCGGTGAATCACAGTGACGCGCCCCAGCGGCCAGCGGTTACGCGCTTCATCAACAATTTCTGCCAGTGCTTTTTCAGTCATCCCCGGATAGTGTTCGAGGGTTAATGCTTTGACGCTGTCGCCCAGGTTATGGTTGCGCACCTTACCAGTAAAGGTGACTACCGCACCGTCTTCGTCACGCTCCGCCAGCCACGGGTACTCTTCTCCTACGCTGAACGGCTGCGGACCAACAACAATTTTGGTTTCTGCCATCTTAACCTCCGGTTACCGGCGGGAAGAAAGCTACTTCGTCGCCGTCAGTCAGCGGATGGTCAAAACTCACCAGCGTCTGGTTGACGGCAGCCAGTAATTTGCCATCTTCCAGCGCCAGCGCCCAGCGATCGCTCTGCGCAGCCATGTGCTGGCGTAACGCTTCAACAGTTGGGAAATCCGCAGCCACTTCGGTTGCATCTGTTCCCACCAACTCGCGCACCTGGGCGAAAAAAAGAACTTTAATCATCCGCTTCCACCTTAAAGTCACCCGACTTGCCGCCGCTCTTCGCCAGCAAACGTACCGGACCAATCACCATATCTTTTTGCACCGCTTTGCACATGTCATAAATGGTCAGCGCCGCCACGGAGGCCGCGGTTAATGCTTCCATTTCGACACCGGTTTTCCCGGTCAGGCGGCATAAGGTTTCTATACGCACCCGATTGTGCTCCGGCTCGGCCTGTAAATTGACTTCAACTTTGCTGAGCATCAGCGGATGACAGAGCGGGATCAGATCCCAGGTGCGTTTTGCCGCCTGAATACCGGCAATACGCGCAGTGGCAAATACGTCGCCTTTGTGGTGGCGACCATCAATAATCATCGCCAGCGTCTCGCTGCGCATGGTGACAAAGGCTTCCGCCCGCGCTTCACGCACGGTTTCCGCTTTGGCGGAGACATCCACCATGTGCGCTTCGCCAGCGGCGTTGATATGGGTCAGTTGCGACATACTTATTTCTTCAAATGTGGATGGAAATTACACGGACGCGTACGGGCATCCAGCTGCGGCGCGATGATATTTTCCCATGCGGTACGGCACGCTTTGGTCGAACCCGGCATGGCGAAAATCAGCGTTTTGTTGGCGACGCCCGCTACCGCACGAGATTGCAACGTGGAAGTGCCAATCTCTTCAAACGACAACATCCGGAACACTTCACCAAAACCTTCAACTTCACGGTCGAACAACGGCAGCAATGCTTCGGGAGCCTGATCACCTTCCGTCAGGCCAGTACCACCCGTAATCAATACCACTTGTACATCGTCGCTGGCGATCCACGCAGATACCTGAGCGCGAATAGCGTAGCGGTTTTCTTTCACAATGGCTTTATCGACAACGTGATGGCCCGCTTCTTGCGCCGAATCGCGCAGATAGTGACCGGAGGTATCGTCTTCTTCACCGCGACGATTAGAAACCGTAAGAATAGCAATACGGGTCGGGATAAATTCAGTGCTTACCTGACTCATCTGATCTCTCCTTTTGACGTTTTAGCCGCCAATGTACGATAAGTTTTGCGTAATACCGGTGTTGTTTTGATGCAGGAAATGGGTCTGTTTCTTCTCCCGCAGCGCCGCTGAAATACGCGCTTCCAGCGCCTGTTGCTGGGTATCGTCTTCCAGCAGATCGCGCAGGTTAACGCCGCCTTCACCAAACAGGCAGAGATGGAGTTTACCAATGGAGGAAACGCGCAGGCGGTTGCAAGTGGCGCAGAAGTCTTTTTCATACGGCATGATAAGGCCAATCTCTCCGGCGTAATCTGGATGGCAAAAGACTTGCGCGGGACCGTCGCTGCGTTGACGTAATTGGTGGATCCAGCCGCGATGCAGTAGCTCGTCACGCAGAACCTGACCAGAGATGTGATGCTTACGGAAGAGCTCGCTGCCCTCGCCCGTTTCCATCAGTTCGATGAAACGCAGCTGGATAGGGCGATGCTGGATCCAGTTCAGAAAGGTGTCGAGCTGGTGATGATTAACATCACGCATCAGCACGGTATTGACTTTGACCTTCTCAAAACCGGCCTCAAATGCAGCATCAATCCCCGCCATGACCTGGTTGAATTTATCCTGCCCGGTAATAGCGTGAAACTGGCGGGCGTCCAGACTGTCGACACTGACGTTAATGCCAGTAAGTCCCGCATCGCGCCAGTTCGCCACATCGCGTTCCAGACGGTAACCATTGGTGGTGACCGCAATCTGGCGGATAGCGTCGTTTTCCCGCACAGCGGCGATGATATCGGTAAAGTCGCGGCGTAAAGACGGCTCACCGCCTGTCAGGCGCACTTTTTCGGTGCCCAGACTGGCGAAGGCGCGCGTAACCCGGCGAATTTCATCGACGGTAAGAAAGCCTTTATTGGTGACGCCGCTCGGTTTGTAGCCATCCGGCAGGCAGTAGGTGCAACGAAAGTTACACACATCGGTAATCGACAGGCGCAAGTAGTAAAACTTACGCGCAAATGCATCAGTCAGTTGTGAAGCCATGTACACCTTTCCAGATACGGGAGGCGAAGTCATTTCTTCCTTCGCCCTGGTGGCAATCTTTACGAGCATTGTCACGGCCAAAGCACCGTATCAGTTGACCCAGGTGCAGAGGCTAGAGTGTTTAGTGGTTATGCCGATACTAGCGTGTAAATGAGATTTTTACCATCCACACTTTCGCTATGTAATCATGTATATAGCGTCATGATCGTGCTATTTCGCTACAGAATAAGGGAAAATGGCGGTTTTACTTTGATATACATCATCAGGGAGGCATAGCGTGCATCGTCCTTTAGAGGTAGAAGAAAATAGTTTGTATCCTCAATATTGGCAGGTTAATTGCTGTTTCCCCGCAATTTGCGCTACTGTAGCGCGGATAATCTGACTCCAGGAAACTATATGCGCAATCGTACGCTGGCTGATCTTGATCGTGTCGTTGCTCTCGGCGGAGGGCATGGACTGGGACGCGTTCTCTCATCACTTTCGTCTTTGGGTTCTCGTTTAACGGGTATCGTCACCACCACCGATAATGGTGGCTCGACGGGGCGTATTCGCCGTTCAGAAGGCGGCATTGCCTGGGGCGATATGCGCAACTGCCTCAACCAGCTGATAACGGAACCGAGCGTCGCCTCCGCGATGTTTGAATACCGTTTTGGTGGCAATGGCGAACTTTCCGGTCATAATCTCGGAAACTTGATGTTAAAGGCGCTGGATCACCTTAGCGTGCGGCCTCTGGAAGCCATCAATTTAATTCGTAATCTGCTGAAAGTGGATACGCATTTGATTCCAATGTCAGAGCATCCTGTTGATCTGATGGCGATTGACGATCAGGGGCATGAAGTTTACGGCGAGGTCAATATCGACCAGTTAACTACGCCGATTCAAGAGTTATTGTTAACGCCTAATGTACCCGCAACGCGTGAGGCGGTTCACGCTATCAATGAAGCGGATCTCATCATTATTGGGCCTGGCAGTTTTTATACCAGCCTGATGCCAATTCTGCTGCTGAAGGAAATCGCCCAGGCATTACGCCGCACGCCAGCGCCGATGGTTTATATCGGCAATCTGGGGCGTGAGTTGAGTTTACCTGCGGCTAATTTGAAGCTGGAAAGCAAGCTGGCAATTATGGAGCAGTATGTTGGTAAAAAGGTCATTGATGCGGTCATCGTCGGGCCAAAAGTGGATGTCTCGGCGGTGAAAGAGCGGATTGTGATCCAGGAGGTACTGGAGGCCAGCGATATTCCGTATCGTCATGACCGCCAGTTGTTACATAACGCGCTGGAAAAGGCGTTACAGGCTTTAGGTTAACGGAAATCCGAAGGAAAATTCCGGCTTCCTATTGAAGACAAAGTGCGCGTTGTTTATGCCGGATGCGGCGTGAACGCCTTATCCGGCCTACAAACCGCGCAAATTCAATATATTGCGGAGAAAATGTAGGCCTGATAAGCGTAGCGCATCAGGCTGTTTTCCGTTTGTCATCAGTCTTCTTCGCTATCCTGTTACGATGCCGCGATAAACAGCTCACGCAGCTGATGCAACTGGTCACGAATTTGCGCCGCTTCTTCGAACTCCAGATTCTGCGCGTGTTGCATCATCAACCCTTCCAGCTCATGGATTTTCTGCTGCAACGCTTTAGGCGACATATCCATCGGCACATTATCCGGCTCAACAATCGGTCGCGATTTTCCTCTGCCCTTCGCTTTGGTTTTAGCAATGTTCTGCCCCAACGCCAGGATATCGACCACTTTCTTGTTCAAGCCTTGCGGCGTAATGCCGTGTTCCTCGTTGTACTTCTGCTGTTTCTCGCGGCGACGTTCGGTTTCGCCAATCGCTTTCGCCATTGATGGGGTGATCTTATCGCCGTAGAGAATCGCTTTACCGTTAACGTTACGTGCCGCACGACCAATGGTCTGGATCAACGAACGTTCGGAACGCAGGAAGCCTTCTTTGTCAGCGTCGAGGATCGCCACCAGCGAAACTTCCGGCATATCCAGACCTTCACGCAGTAAGTTGATCCCTACCAATACGTCGAACTCACCCAGACGCAAGTCGCGGATAATCTCCATACGCTCGACGGTGTCGATATCTGAGTGAAGATAACGCACGCGCTCACCGTGTTCTTCGAGATATTCGGTAAGATCTTCCGCCATTCGCTTGGTCAGTGTGGTGACCAGTACGCGTTCGTTAATTGCCGCTCGCTGACGAATCTCCGAAAGAAGATCATCAACCTGTGTCGCCACCGGCCGCACTTCGATAATCGGGTCAAGCAATCCGGTTGGACGCACCACCTGATCCACCACATCGCCGCCGGATTTTTCCAGCTCGTAATTACCCGGCGTCGCCGAAACATAGATGGTTTGCGGCGCTAATGCTTCGAACTCTTCAAACTTAAGCGGACGGTTATCCAGCGCTGATGGCAGGCGGAAGCCGTACTCCACCAGTGTCTCTTTACGCGCCCGGTCACCGCGATACATGCCGCCAATTTGTGGAATGGTGACGTGAGATTCATCGACCACCAGCAGCCCATCAGCAGGGAGGTAATCAAACAGCGTCGGCGGTGGCTCACCCGGTCCACGACCGGAGAGGAAGCGCGAGTAGTTTTCAATCCCCGAACAGTAGCCCAGCTCGTTCATCATCTCCAGATCAAACTGGGTACGCTGGGTCAGCCGCTGCTCTTCCAGCAGTTTGTTGTTTTCCAACAGCACTTTGCGTCTGGCGGCCAGCTCTTCTTTGATCTCCTCCATCGCCTGTACGATGCGCTCGCGCGGTGTGACGTAGTGCATTTTCGGGTAGATGGTAAAACGTGGAATAGTGGAAACAATCTGCCCGGTCAGCGGGTCAAATAACGACAATCGTTCCACTTCCTCGTCAAACAGTTCCACGCGAAGTGCAATGTCATCCGATTCTGCCGGGAAGATATCTATCACCTCGCCACGAACGCGGAAAGTACCACGCTGGAATGCTTGATCATTACGAGCGTATTGCAGCTCCGCCAGTCGGCGCAGAATCGCGCGCTGATCGATAATCATACCGACCGTGAGATGGAGCATCATCTTGAGATATAAATCAGGATCGCCCAGACCATAAATCGCGGAAACAGACGCCACCACAACCACATCACGCCGCTCCAGCATCGCTTTGGTGGCGGACAAACGCATCTGCTCAATATGTTCGTTAACCGAGGCATCTTTCTCAATGAAAGTGTCGGAACTCGGTACATAGGCTTCCGGCTGATAGTAGTCGTAGTAGGAAACGAAATATTCCACCGCGTTTTCCGGGAAGAACTCTTTCATTTCGCCATACAGCTGGGCCGCCAGCGTTTTGTTGGGCGCAAGTACCATGGTTGGGCGCTGAAGGTCAGCAATGACATTGGCAATGGTGAAGGTTTTCCCTGAGCCAGTCACGCCAAGTAACGTCTGGTGCGCCAGGCCATCTTCCAGCCCCTCTTCGAGACGTCGAATCGCCTCTGGCTGATCGCCAGAAGGTTTAAAAGCGGAATTCAGTTTGAACGGTTTACTCATGAGTCGCTACCTGAAGGAGTTGGGCGGGCAGGTATGTAATTTTACTCGTCGTACTTAATTATGCCAACAAATTATACTGGATAAAAAAACAGTTCATCACCATAATATTTCTGATACAGCGTAAACTCCGCTGTCAATCATGAGCAAAATTTACTCTGTGGCGAGATAAAACTCCGGCCTTACCGGGTTATCCCCAAAGCAACGGCTTTTTTAACATTTGTCAAGATGAGTGATGACAGTTTTATGGCAAGAGATGCCTGTTCAGTGACTGCCATTGCATTTATCTAACCAGTTAAAAAATAAAAGATATTTCTTTGAGCCGTCTTTAACGCCAATTCGCGTGCAAGCCGCGTATTCTCTCGCTTGCCTCGTGTTTTCTAACTCTAATACACATGGTTATCCACAGGAATAGTGGATAACTGTCTCCAGCCCCTATCCCCCGCCGCCTGGGCAATTCCCACATTCGCCGCATGAGGCGGAAGTAAAATTTTTTTCGTGATTATTTTAGAATTTAATTGGTTAAATTGCAGTCAATCGAAGACGCGATCTCGCTCGCAATTTAACCAAATACAGAATGGCTACAACAAGGCAAGGTTTATGTACTTTCCGGTTGCCGCATTTTCTGGATTTTCTGCAAGCCAGGAGATCTCTCCCAGCAGCGGCGCGGGAATCATGCGGGTGAGCGTGGTCATATATTCAGCGTGACGTTTTCCCGGAGGCGTAACATCGTTCGCCACCCAACCCGCCAGAGTCAGTCCGGCGTGTTGTATTGCCTGCGCAGTCAACATCGCGTGATTAATACAGCCGAGTTTCACACCAACTACCAGTATCACCGGCAGTTGTTCCTGTGTTACCCAATCTGCAAAAGTGAAAGTGTCAGAAAGCGGCGTAAACCAGCCGCCAGCACCTTCCACTAACACCCAGTCAGCCTGTTGTTCAAGCGCGCGTAATCCGGCGCTCATTACCAATGATTCTATCGGCCTGCCCTCTTGCGCGCTGATGATGTGCGGCGAAGTGGGTTCTGCGAAGGTGTAAGGATTTACTGTTGCGTAATCCAGCTGCAGGCTGCTGTTGCGCTGTAACGCCAGCGCGTCGCTATTGCGTAAACCTTCCGGGGTCTTTTCGCTGCCAGAGGCGACCGGTTTATAACCTGCCGTCCGGTAGCCTGCTGCCTTTGCGGCTTGTAAAAGTGCACAACTGGCGACAGTTTTCCCCACTTCGGTATCCGTTCCGGTGACAAAATAACGTTTACTCACGAGCAATCACTCCCAAAAAAAGATGATACGTCAGAGGATATCGCCCCTGCTGTTGCGGCCAGGCCAGTTGCAATCGCTGCAACTGCGAACGCGTTAATATTCGCGGGTCGCGCCCTTCATGAAGATGCGTGGCACCGATGCCTTTCAGCGAACGCATGGCACTGAGCGCATCATCAAACCACAGCGTGATGGGCTGAATATGATGTTGATAATGCACGCCGTTCAGCGACTGTTCGATTTCATCTGGCGGTAAAAAGCGATTAGCATGCGGACGCTCGTCCACCGCCTGCCACGCCTGATGCAGTTCGGGTAACGATCCCTGCACCAGCGTGGTAAACGCGACCACGCCTTTGGGGCGCACCACCCGATACAGCTCGCGGAGTGCCGTGGATAAATTACCGCACCACTGCACTGCGAGATTGCTCCATGCAAGATCGAACGTCGCAGTCGCTAACGGCAGGGATTCGATATCTCCCGCCAGATAATGGTCTGCGGCATCCTTCTGGCGTGCCTGAACAAGCATTGGCGGCGAGAGATCTAAGGCCGTCACCTGCGCGTGACGTTCCCGCCAATGGCGGCTCATCCAGCCAGGTCCACAACCCGCGTCCAGTACGTGGGTGTATTTACGCTGTGGAAGCATTGCCAGTAAGGCGTCAGCACTCTGGCGCTGTAGATCTGCATGTTGCTCATAGTGTGCGGCTGCCCGACCAAATGCCGCTGCAATGGCTTGTTTATTAACCGTTGCCATGCAGCACCTCCAGCAGACGGTCGATATCCTGCATTTCATGCGCAGCGGTTAGCGTTAAGCGCAGTCGCGCAGTACCAGCGGGTACGGTTGGCGGGCGAATCGCCGTGACCCAGCAGCCTTGCTGGCGCAGTTTTTCTGCCAGTTGTAACGCACGGCTGTTATCACCGACGATCAATGGCTGGATGGCGCTGCATGAATCAGCCAGCGTAAACGGCAAATCCTGTACTCCGGCACGAAAACGCGCAATGAGTGACACCAGTTTTTCGCGCCGTGCATCCCCCTCATCACGGCGAATGACCGCCAGCGACGCACGTAATGCCTGCGCCTGAGCGGGCGGCATACTGGTGCTGTAGATAAGGTGGCGGGCGAATTGCAGCAGATAATCCGCCACCGTACTGGAGCAAAGCACCGCAGCCCCACTGACGCCAAATCCTTTGCCAAAAGTCACCACCAGCAATTCTGGTTTTACCTTTTGCAGCCAGCAGCTGCCGCGCCCCTGCTCCCCGATAACGCCCGTGCCGTGGGCATCATCGACCATCAACCAGCCATTGTGCTGTTGCGTTACCTGCTGGATTTCCGCCAGTGGCGCAATATCGCCGTCCATGCTGAACACGCCTTCTGTCACCACCAGTTGCTGCCCCGGACAGGGGGAAGCAAGCAGTCGCGCCAGATGAGTGACATCGTTATGAACAAAACGGCGAAGCTGCGACGGGCTTAAACTGGCAGCCTCCAGCAATGAGGCATGGCTAAGCCGGTCAGCGACAATGCGGTCCTCTTTTGCCATCATCGCGGCAATGACCGCCTGATTAGCGGCAAAACCAGAGATAAATAGCAGTGCCCGCGAATAGCCCAGCCACTCGGCCAGTTCTTCTTCCAGCGCCTGATGCGCAACGCTATAACCGCTGACGTGACCGGAACCGCCGCTACCGACGCCAAATTGCTCCGCACCCTGCTGCCAGGCACGGATAATTTGCGGATGATGGCTTAAACCTAAATAATCGTTACTGGAAAAGTTCAGATACTGGCGATCATCCGCCACCAGCCAGCGTCCGGCTCCTTGCGCCACTGGATAACGGCGACGCAGGGCATCGGCAGCACGCCGCGCATCGAGCGCCGCGTTGATTTTCTCCTGCCAGCTCATAGTGCTGCCGCGTTGTAATATTCGTCAGTGTCCGGGGTCATCAGTGCCTGCTCCAGACGCTGCTGTTGTTCGTTATCCCCTGCCAGCACGGCAGTTTGCTGCGGATTTAGCCCCAGTTTGCGAAACAGTTGCAGGTCTTTATCTTCTTCCGGATTCGGCGTGGTTAGCAGTTTGCAACCGTAGAAAATCGAGTTTGCGCCTGCCATAAAGCACATCGCCTGAGTCTGTTCGTTCATCTGCTCGCGCCCGGCAGAAAGGCGCACGTAAGAGGTCGGCATCATGATCCGCGCTACGGCAATGGTGCGAATAAAATCAAAGGCATCAACGTCATCGTTATCGGCAAGCGGCGTGCCTTTCACCTTCACCAGCATGTTGATTGGCACGCTTTCCGGCGGCGTCGGCAGGTTTGCCAGTTGCAGCAATAATCCGGCGCGATCTTTTACCGTTTCGCCTAAGCCCACAATGCCGCCAGAACAGACTTTGATCCCGGCATCGCGCACTTTTTCCAGCGTATCGAGGCGTTCCTGATAAGTGCGTGTGGTGATGATATTGCCGTAAAACTCCGGCGAGGTGTCCAGGTTGTGGTTGTAGTAATCCAGCCCGGCGTTCGCGAGGCGCTGCGCCTGAGATTCACTCAACGTGCCCAGCGTCATACACGCCTCCAGCCCCATCGCTTTTACCCCCTGCACCATTTGTTCCAGGTACGGCATATCGCGTTCGTGGGGATTCTTCCACGCCGCGCCCATACAGAAGCGCGTCGATCCTGCCGCTTTCGCTTTGCGCGCCGACTCCAGCACCTGTTCAACTTCCATCAACCGCTCGGCTTCCAGCCCGGTTTTGTAGCGCGAGCTTTGCGGGCAGTATTTGCAATCTTCCGGACAAGCTCCGGTCTTAATCGACAGCAACGTGCTAACCTGCACCTGACGAGGATCGAAATGCTGGCGATGCACCTGCTGCGCTTCAAACAGCAGATCCAGCAACGGTTTTTCAAATAATTCTGTGACTTGCGACAATGTCCAGCGTGGGCGGTGAGCCATGGGGCTTCTCCAAAACGTGTTTTTTGTTGTTAATTCGGTGTAGACTTGTAAACCTAAATCTTTTCAATTTGGTTTACAAGTCGATTATGACAACGGACGATCTTGCCTTTGACCAACGCCATATCTGGCACCCATACACATCCATGACCTCCCCTCTGCCGGTTTATCCGGTGGTGAGCGCCGAAGGTTGCGAGCTGATTTTGTCTGACGGCAGACGCCTGGTTGACGGTATGTCGTCCTGGTGGGCGGCGATCCACGGCTACAATCACCCGCAGCTTAATGCGGCGATGAAGTCGCAAATTGATGCCATGTCGCATGTGATGTTTGGCGGTATCACCCATGCGCCAGCCATTGAGCTGTGCCGCAAACTGGTGGCGATGACGCCGCAACCGCTGGAGTGCGTTTTTCTCGCGGACTCCGGTTCCGTAGCGGTGGAAGTGGCGATGAAAATGGCGTTGCAGTACTGGCAAGCCAAAGGCGAAGCGCGCCAGCGTTTTCTGACCTTCCGCAATGGTTATCATGGCGATACCTTTGGCGCGATGTCGGTGTGCGATCCGGACAACTCAATGCACAGCCTGTGGAAAGGCTATCTGCCAGAAAACTTGTTTGCTCCCGCCCCACAAAGCCGTATGGATGGCGAATGGGATGAGCGCGATATGGTGGGCTTTGCCCGCCTGATGGCGGCGCATCGTCATGAAATCGCGGCGGTGATCATTGAGCCGATTGTCCAGGGCGCAGGCGGGATGCGCATGTACCATCCGGAATGGTTAAAACGAATCCGCAAAATATGCGATCGCGAAGGTATCTTGCTGATTGCCGACGAGATCGCCACTGGATTTGGTCGTACCGGGAAACTGTTTGCCTGTGAACATGCAGAAATCGCGCCGGACATTTTGTGCCTCGGTAAAGCCTTAACCGGCGGCACAATGACCCTTTCCGCCACACTCACCACGCGCGAGGTTGCAGAAACCATCAGTAACGGTGAAGCCGGTTGCTTTATGCATGGGCCAACTTTTATGGGCAATCCGCTGGCCTGCGCGGCAGCAAACGCCAGCCTGGCGATTCTCGAATCTGGCGACTGGCAGCAACAGGTGGCGGATATTGAAGTACAGCTGCGCGAGCAACTTGCCCCCGCCCGTGATGCCGAAATGGTTGCCGATGTGCGCGTACTGGGGGCCATTGGCGTGGTCGAAACCACTCATCCGGTGAATATGGCGGCGCTGCAAAAATTCTTTGTCGAACAGGGTGTCTGGATCCGGCCTTTTGGCAAACTGATTTACCTGATGCCGCCCTATATTATTCTCCCGCAACAGTTGCAGCGTCTGACCGCAGCGGTTAACCGCGCGGTACAGGATGAAACATTTTTTTGCCAATAACGAGAAGTCCGCGTGAGGGTTTCTGGCTACACTTTCTGCAAACAAGAAAGGAGGGTTCATGAAACTCATCAGTAACGATCTGCGCGATGGCAATAAATTGCCGCATCGTCATGTCTTTAACGGCATGGGTTACGATGGCGATAATATTTCACCGCATCTGGCGTGGGATGATGTTCCTGCGGGAACGAAAAGTTTTGTTGTCACCTGCTACGACCCGGATGCGCCAACCGGCTCCGGCTGGTGGCACTGGGTAGTTGTTAACTTACCCGCTGATACCCGCGTATTACCGCAAGGGTTTGGCTCTGGTCTGGTAGCAATGCCAGACGGCGTTTTGCAGACGCGTACCGACTTTGGTAAAACCGGGTACGATGGCGCAGCACCGCCGAAAGGCGAAACTCATCGCTACATTTTTACCGTTCACGCGCTGGATATAGAACGTATTGATGTCGATGAAGGTGCCAGCGGCGCGATGGTCGGGTTTAACGTTCATTTCCACTCTCTGGCAAGCGCCTCGATTACTGCGATGTTTAGTTAATCACTCTGCCAGATGGCGCAATGCCATCTGGTATCACTTAAAGGTATTAAAAACAACTTTTTGTCTTTTTACCTTCCCGTTTCGCTCAAGTTAGTATAAAAAAGCTGAACGTGAAACATTAAAAATCATTAATATCAATGCATTACAATATCTTTAGTCTAAAAAATAGACTACACAATACGACAAAACACAACATATCCAGTCACTATGAATCAACCACTTAGATGGTATTAGTGACCTGTAACAGAGCATTAGCGCAAGGTGATTTTTGTCTTCTTGCGCTAATTTTTTGTCAACATACTGGGTTATCTGAATTTACAACCATGCTCAGTATCTCGATAAGCGCAGAGAAATGATGCAGTGGTGGGCAGATTGGCTTGATGAAAAGGTAGAGTGAGCGACATTAACAACTATCGAATAGCACAAAGCCTTGCAGTCCAGTACAAAGCTTTGTGTGTCTCAATTTTGTCTTAATAAAGACATCAACACATTTGTAATTGATGCTTTGGTAGAAGGTGAGATCTTCTATTGCCAAGCATATAAATTACACTAGCGCTATAAGAGTGTGTTTTTACATTACTGTAATAATAAAATCCAAATCAACATTGGCACCTGTATTATTAAATGTCTTAACCGTAATTGAATAGTCTGAATCCCTTGAGAAACTTGAATATCTACCAGATCCTCCAAACAATGTAATATTTGGAACGAGTGTTGAAACGTTAAATGTAAAATCTATCTTATATGTTCCTGATGACAGTCTAGATACATTTGATATGTTCTGAGCTAATGAATAAGCACCTGTAGATGAAATATTTGCTCTTGCAGATACCAACCCTTGGCTATTTCTCTGAACTTTTTCCAATCCAGAATATGGTGATTTCATTGAATTTTGGTTGCCAAAGTCTGTAAAAACAAGATGGCTAACACCAAAAGATGAAGGGACGACAAATTGCACTTCTTTAAATGCAGATTCAGCAGAAGCACCAGTGTTAAGAAAACCATTTCCCATCATATTCAAATAACATTGAACACCAGAACTGAGATCTGATTGATTTGACTGTACTATAACTCTAGATGCGCTAACGGAATCTAAATTATAGTTAAATATTGAATTATTTATGTTAATAATTTGATTTAAGTTTCTGTTTATGTAAAAACTCACATCAGAACCAGTATTTGATTCGAAATAGCAATTATCAATTGTTGCTGCGACACGACCTGCACCACCAATCAACGCAAACTGTACGCACGAATTAAATGCAATTGGGGTCCCGTTGGAATATGATTTCCCTCCATTTGCTTCAAACGTACAAGTGTCAATTTTCCAAGCGTGTGCGTGTTGGTTTTCGATACAAAATTCAGCATTGTACTGAAAATCACAGCGTGAAAGTCTTATTGAGTTTGGTCCTGACACTTCACCAAGTCTTCCTTGTATTGCTGTTTTGTTATAAGTAAATCTACAATTGTTAAACTCAAGATATAATGAATCTTTCAGTTTACACCCAATCTCAAAGCCATCTATCAGAACATTCCTCATTGAAAGCCTGATGCATTTGTTTATATTTAATCCAAATCCTGACCAGTCAGATCTATTGGCACTTGAATCTACAGATCTGATAGTGAGGTTTTCTATGGGGAATGATGAAAATACTGAAAGAGAGCCATCAAGATAAATCCCGAAATTATTCTGCGAAGTTTCTGAAGCTAGTATATTTACTATTGATAACTTTTCGTCAACACCTCTTATATAAGCTACTTTTCCACCTTCTCTCTGGTGTATTGGTATTGATACTGGTGATTTTAAATTTATAATATTGCCTGGTAAAACGACCCCAAGCCCAAGAACTCCGGCGGCTGAAATGGCCTTCCTTAGATTTGGTGATAAGTCCAAGTTATCATCAGGATTTCCATGCATACCATACATTTCACCTGTGATTTCTTTGATGTCTCTTCTAACCCAACAACCGTTTGATGATGGATGTTCATCTCCAACTCCGTTTACATAGTCTGATACATATGCATCTCCAATATATGGAACTGATGGTGATATTATACACCCTCCGTCATGCTTCGACCTTATTATGCTGTCATTAAACTCAAAAATACCACCACCACCACTTCCATCTCGATACCATGACTTTAGTAAAACCTTATCTCCATTATTAGATTCCATTCCATAAAAATCAGATACAGCACCCAACTCACCAACTAAATTAAAACCACCTTTACTAGATAATTCCTCTCTTAATTGATCAGGGTCATACTTCAGCACATTCGGAAAATAGAACTGCTTAGCACCATATGCATCATAAACAGCCATAGAATGGCCTTGCACGGTAACGAATTTGGCAATCTGTCCGTTATATACCGGATATCCAGCAGCGTTAATGATGATTGGTTGCGAAACAGGAACGTGAGATCCGTCTTCGTTCTCCACATAAACCTGAATCTGGTTTTCAGGATTTACCGGGTCAGTGTCAATTTTACCGATATAAATTTTGCCATTGGCTACAGCTTTAAAAGAACGAGCCATAGTGAAGAGTTGCGAAGGCATGCTCACTACAACATTAGCTGTAATGTCTGTCATTTAATTTGCTCCAGATACAAGGAATCGCCGCAGCATGGCTACGGTGAATTTTGGGCATAAAAAAACCCAGCCGAAGCTGGGTCGTTGCGTTGGTTATCTGTCAGTAGTTATGTACTGAAGGAGGTAATTCTTTATTCTTAAGTCTCATCCATGCGGAAAGATTCGTTGGTCCGTCTGGCTCATTAATATCAACATCTCGTGTGTGGTTTATTAAAACGTCTCTCGCCATTCCGATAACATACGAGAACTTATGACCGTAGTCGTAGCATCTGCCGGAATAGTTCGATTGAATTTGTTTTAGCGCCGGATACAGTTCGCGGAATAATGCCTGCGAACGGTTGGCATAATCCCATAACCATACAAGGCTGTTTGCTTCTTTTGCAGAAAGCTCGTTGGTTTTCTTCTCTTGTTTGCCAATGAACTCACCTTCAAGTGGAACTCGAGCTGCAAGTGATAGTGCTTCGGTAAACTGCTCCTCACTGATTTCTTTGTACGAACATCCAAAATGGGATTTTAGTGACGACCACATGGTGATCATCGCCTTAGCCTGTTTTTCTTTTGGCAGAGACTGACCGCGACTCATGACGAGTTGTTTAATGGCTTCCTGCTGTTCAGTGGTGATTTTACCCGGCAACGCTTTTTTAGCTTTGCGTGGGTTAACTACATGGCCTTTAGTCCAGTACTCGTATAGCACATCGTCACACTCTTCTTGATACTGGATTACATTGTCGCGGATTTCAGGGCGGACTTTGTTAGGGCTGATGGTTTGCAACCAGCCATTCAGTTTACGTAAAGCAAGGCAAATCATGGTCTGCACACCGCCAACTGAAGGTATTGCGATTTCCACAATTCCTTTAGCAAATCTTTGTTTTAACTTTGTAAACTGTGAAGCCCAATCCATACCCATTCCCTCAACGATAGGTTTCATTGGGGTGTACGGCTCACCGTTGTGATTGACAACATAAAGCTCTGCGCCGTGGAATGGTACATTGATAGTAGATACTGCTGTTGCTATACTTTTCATGTCGTTAATTCCTATGCGTGGTTTTACGATATCGAAGCCCTGACTGTTCCCGCAGTTGGGGCTTCAACTTTACGCGCCAATGCGTCCTTCCTTCTTAAAACTTTCCATTACTCTCTGATAAATCTCAGAGTTAACAGACCGACCATTCTCTTCCGCCACCTTGCGTACCAAATCCAATACTTCTTTAGGCCACCGCAAATTGAACTGCGGCATTTTGCTCATTCCTTTCATATTCACCTCACAATATGGGTCCACGGTGGACCTGTTGAGAATGTAGTAGAGTGCTTCTATCATGTCAATACACTAACTTGGAGTGATGGCATGGCTAGAGATGATCCGCACTTTAACTTCCGCATGCCTTTGGAAGTAAGAGAAAAATTAAAATACAGAGCAGAGTCAAATGGTAGATCAATGAACTCAGAATTGTTGCAAATCGTCCAAGATGCTCTATCGAGACCATCTCCTGTAAAAGGTTATCGCAATGAAGCTGAACGATTAGCCGAGATGCAGGCTGAACAGTTCAAGTCTGTGGTATTTGAGACACTTAAAAACATGTATGGCAAGGATGCAAAATGATCGATTACAACCCAGCAAAAAAAGAAATCATCGCAGCTAAAAAGTGCCTAGAGCAGATGAAATCATCTACAAACCATGATGATTTTGAAATGCACTGGCGAGAATGTCTTGGGCATATAGAAAAGTCTTTCAGTAAGTTGCTCTGTGCAACAAAGCCGGTTAGTGGAAAATTTAGCAGCCACTTCAACCAAAAGTTCATGCTTAGAAAAACAGACAAAACACTTGCTTACCTTCACCAAGCAAGAAATGCTGATCATCATTCCACTATGGAAATCTCAAAACTTGAACCTCCTTATACTACTCTTGGGGCATTTCCGGGAGCAAGAAGCCATTATATTAAAGAGTTAATCATTGATTCAACAGGGAAAATAGCAAAATACGAAGGCGACCCTATGATAGTTGAGTTTCATCCAGCAACAACTATGCCTATAACCGTAAGAAACCAAGGCAAAGATTATCCACCTCCAACAGAACATCTTGGCGAAAAGCTTGTTGATATACATCCATCTGTTCTTGCCTATCTCGGTATACAATTTTATGAAAAATGGATAGATGAGTCGTGTGCAACGTTTAGATAGTTATTTTTGATAATTTCAAGTATTTCCTCTTGACTTTGATTTACCCAAACGTGATCACACTCATGAAACCAGATTATGCTTCCTGTTTCGCCTTGTGCAATATAGGTGATCATGTTTTCATTAACAATTATTACTGAGTTATCATGTGCGCAATTTAGTTTTATCAATTCGCATATCCTATCGTGACAAAGTAACTAGAAAAACTAAAGAGGTTGGTGTGTCTGATTCTATGAGTTACGCTGTGCTAGTTGCCGCAACTCTATTTATGGGGATAGGGTTGCAGATTGCGTGGTTCTTTTTTTCTAGTTTTATTAAACGCAAAAGAATTGAATCAAGGATATCTGAGATTTCTATTGCTATAGGGAAAAATGCTGAAAATCCAGAGAATGAGGCCTGCGCACTGAATTACCTTAAAGAAAAGTTTTCCCCTGAAAAATTTGAAAATAGAATTACTGATGCTCTTGGATTGGTAATATCAGTAATTCATATGCCACTAAGTTTGCTGATAACAGTGTGGTACTTCGCCATGATCGCCGGAAGAATATTTGGTTTCATGAATATAGAGCCTGTAGTTCTTTGGGTTCCAATGATACTGCAACTGTTGTTAAGCGTTGCTATCTTTATTTTTTCTGTTTTTATAAAAATTGTCTTTGGAAGATACCCCGGAGAAGCTAAGGGATTTAATAAAGAATTCATAAAAACTATAAAATAAATGCCGTCCTTGGCTTACAGTGCTACTGCCGGGTCGCTTCGTTAGCTAAGAGCGGGCGCACGGCAGTAGCAGCCTGATTTAGCGCTCTTTCATAAGCTGGCGTTCCAGCTTTAGTGTTTGCCAGACGTAAGAGCGCATTCCTTGCTGCTTTGGACTCATACAAACGCATCATTGCACCAAAACCAGCCTCAAGCCCCATTGATACTCCAAGAGTCGCAGTTGCGCCAATCGTCCTTATCCTGTTGGCTTGTGATTGCCCCGTCTGAGTTACTACATTTGCGGTGTCTGACCTTGCTGTTTGCTGTAGAACTTCATGAAGAGCATCGAGCTCTTTCATGTGCTTTCCAGAAAAAATAGTGTTGTAAATTTCACCGCCTGACTGAGATTTAAGCTTATTAACTTCAGTGATGAACTTGGCTGGAGAGTCACCGGCCTTTTCCGCTATTTTGCTGACGTAAGCTGCACGCATAGCATCTTTCCCTTTATCATCCAATGCGCTCCAGATTCGTTTCACGTCAGATGGTTTTCTGCTTAATACAACGGTATTTATAAGTTCAGGACTGGCTTCACTGCTTGCCTTGTTGAGCTTGTTAGCAATGTTTTTATTAAGCACCTTATTATAAACGTTTGCATAATCTGAATTTGCTTTAAGGTATTTTGCTGCGTCTGATGCACCGAGGTTTTTAGCAACTGCGTTACGAAGGTCTTTTGACATTGCATTCTCTACCATATTGGTAGCTGCTTTTGCCTGGTTGGGGAAGACCATAGCATCTCCCTGAACATTAGATCTAAATGCTGTTCTGTGCTGACGCAAGAGATCAAACGTAACATCCAAATCAGTTGCAGGGTTTGCTAATTCTTCGCGTAGGTTACGCAAGGATGTAAGCAGGCTTTGATTGGCAGACGTCCCAAGCCGTTCCTGTCTTGCGATCGCTGTATTCAGAGCATTCATAGTGTTTGTGGTATCAACTGCGGCATTCCCCATTTTATTGGTGACGTCATTGATAACAGCGCCAGCGGCATCCTTCCGTCCCCTTAACGTGGTGGTCAGAGATTTCACCACATCATCCGGGTTGTACTCACCAAAACGGTCAAAATAATTACTTACCAACTTACTACGCGTTGCATATTGCTCCGCTCGCTTTGAGCCTGTCCCGAGCAAAGCCCCCTCGGCATCCTGAGTAAGGCCGCGAGTGAAAGCATTTTTCGGCGGGATAACATCAGATGTCATTGGTGTCACGCCCATCGATTCTGATGTGGCAATTTTCTTCGCCACTTCTGGCGCAATATCACCTTTTATAGCCGTTATTCCACGCCCTATTCCCTTTGCTGCTGCGGAAAGAACCCCCTGAGCGGCAAGGTTAACTCCGGCATTTTTAGCTGCATTTTGTGCGAAATCGCCTTTCTGATTTGCGGCCTCTGCCAGTGATCCAATAGCCATGCTTCCTGCCGTTCCAACTCCTGGAACTAAATACCCACCAATTGTTTCACCGGCTTGTGCGTATGGGTCTGTCGGTCTGTCTACTGGACGATAAACATCATCCAAAACCTTGGGTCCACCAAGCCCCTGACTGATTGCATTAATCAGACTTGCGCCGCCCTGCAATACGTCAAATGGTATGTTTACCAGACCACGACCAGCCTGCTCTGCAATTTGCCCTGCACTTTGACCACCTGTGAGCCAATCGCCAGCTTGTTGCATCAATGATGGTTCTTCACGTGCTGGTTCATTATTGGCCTGATTAACTGTTTGTTGCTGAACAGCCTGACCAGCAAAATACTCATCAATGGCGGTGCCAATATCTTCCGTGCTCGTACCATCAGGGAAGGTAAATGTCTTACCGTTTGCAGTTACTTTCATCATTCCACCGTAAATTGAATGCCTGATTTTGAGGTATATGATCCGGATTGACTCTGCTGCTGTTGGGTATTTGTCGGTTGTTGGCTATTGCTCTGTTGTTGACTATTTGCAACACTTGAAACCACCAAAGCATCATAAACGCGACCAGACTGACCACGTAATGAGTTATATTGGCCCTGCATTTTTCGCATTTTTGTTTCAGTAGCAGCCTTGGAATCACCAGGCTGAGGCAGGTACATTTTGGAATACTCCTGCATCTCTGGCAGAGTAATTGCTGCACCTGTTTCTGGGCGCAAAATTGCATACAAGGCGTCTCTCGCATTTACCATATATTGCTGCTCCGCTGGTGATAGGCTTAAATTTGCAATAGTCCCATCACCAAGAGAGCGATTTATTAATGCAACTCGCTTAGGGTCAATGCTTTTACTAAGCTGATTCATTGAGTCCATTGAATCTTTTAATCGCAAAGCAAATCCTGCCGCCTTCTTGGAACCCTCATTAGCCTTATCTATGATGCTTTGCGCTTGTGGCAAACTAATTGGTTTAATGCCATCACCAGATATAGGTTGGTTTAGTTTTCCGGCTTCCTCGCTGCCATCGGTGTAATACTTAGTTACCGAGCCATCAGGATTGGTTTCAACCTTAAGTAATTTCTTAGCATTGGGATTAATTCCCGCCGCTGCCGCAAATGCCGCTGCACCATCTGGATCCGCCTTTAACATTTGCGCGTACTGATTGTAATTCTGCATTGCGGCTGTTGGTGCATATGCTGACGTTAACGCATTTGCTCGGCTAATATCCTGCCCTCTCGCCTGAAGTGCTTCGCTGGCCTGATTGCTGCGGATTGTCTCTGCCAGTCTGCCTCGGTCAATCTCACGACCAGCTATCTTGTCCTGAACAGCAAACGCCTTTTCTGGCCCAAGTGCACCGAGAGACATAGTAGTCAGCATGTGTGATAGCTGCTCTGGATTCTGGATACCTGTCTGAATCATCCAGTCAGCATTAGCCCCCACACGATTTAACCTGTCCTTGTTGTCAGTAATGAATTTACTGTAGGCTTCCGGTCCCTGAGAAAGAGCGACGTTAGCCCTCATGGCTAAATCGCCCATATCGTTGCGTTGCTGCTCATTAAGACCGGAAAACGCCTGTTGTGCCTGTGCAACAAACGCTGGATTTCCAGATCTGATACTGAGAACGTTTCGTCCAGCAACTGGAGAGAGTTCGACGGTGGCATCATTGCCCATGCCGGAGGCGCTGGAGGTTTCGGCTGAGGATGGCACAGGGCATTTTCCTTTGACGAGCACCCTGCCACCATTATCAAGCTTGCGCCGAAGAGCATCATTTTCAGCTTTCGCATCAGCTAACTCCTTCGTGTATTTAGCATCGAGTGCATCAGCATCACGCTGGCGCTGCTGCATGTCAGTAATGGTGGCAGTCGCCTGCTTCAGCTCACTGACTTTTTTATCACGCTGCTCTTTGTAGGCGATGGCATTATCACGGTAATGATTGACCGCCCATGACAGGCAGACGATGATGCAGATAACCAGAGCGGAGATAATCGCGGTGACTTTGCTCATACCTCAACCTCTCTGACCGTTCCGCCTGCTTCTTTGAATTTTGCAATCAGGCTGTCAGCCTTATGCTCGAACTGACCATAACCAGCGCCCGGCAGTGAAGCCCAGATATTACTGCAACGGTCGATAGCCTGACGGATATCACCGCGATCAATCATCGGTAAAGCGCCACGCTCTTTAATCTGCTGCAGTGCCACAGCGTCCTGGCTTTTCGGAGAGAAGTCTTTCAGTCCAAGCTGCTTACGGTAGGCATCCCACCAACGGGAAAGAAGCTGGTAACGTCCGGCGGCTGTTGATTTGAGTTTACAGGCATAACCCTGTACAACATCAGGAGGCATCCAGTATGGGGTATGTCTCTATACACCGCCAGTTTATGGACAGCAGGCTCTATAAGGACTCTCAGGCAGTACATCTTTGGCTTCACTTAATCCTCAAGGCTAATCACGAATCTACTGTCGTCAATACGGATATCGGTCCGATAACTGTTGATCGCGGTCAGATGATAACTGGACGCCCGTCGCTGGTCAGAGAAACATTCATCCCCGACAACAAAGTTCGGAGCTTATTACGGACTTTTGAGTCGAAAGGTATGCTTAATATTTGCTCGATGGGGAAGAAATTTAGCCTGTTTACAATCGTTAAATATGACGATTTTCAGGCAAAAAATTGTCCAACGGTTGTCCAACAGTTGTCCAACGCAAACACCAGTAATGGTGCGGCTCTCAGCGGAGATTGTCCAACGGTTGTCCAACGGTTGTCCATAAACAATAATATAAATAATATCTCTAATACTGACGTATTAGAGAGTGCTACAGCAGACAAAAAGTCTGACAAGAAAAAACCTTCCGTCAGCTGTCAGGATGTTGTCGATGCTTACCACGAAATCCTTCCTGAAGCGCCAAGAATCCGCGCACTGAATGACAAGCGTAAAAACCAGATCCGAACGTTCTGGCGCAAAGCCGGAGTGATAACCCGCCAGCTTGACGGGCATGGGTTCACGATGCAGGACTGGAGAAATTATTTGAGCTACGTAGGCGAAAATTGCCGATGGATGTTCGAAGAGCGTCCAAACCATCAACGCGGAACTGTCTGGCACAAAAAGGGATTTGATTTCCTGCTTAACGATAATACCTACCTGAAAGTTCGTGAGGGTGAACACGATGACCGATAATTTTTATGCGCCGCCCCATAGCATCGAGGCAGAGCAGGCGGTGATTGGTGGATTGCTTCTGGATGATGACAGCAGTGAGCGCGTCCAGAAGGTTCTGGCGATGCTGAAGCCTGATTCATTTTACAGCCGGCCACACAAAATCCTTTTCGAAGAAATAACCAGAATGCACCGGGAGCAAAAGCCAGTAGATGGCCTGACGCTTTTCGATGAACTGGAGCGTAAATCGTTAACTGTGTCTGTTGGCGGTTTTGCTTATATCGCTGAGATCGCAAAGAACACGCCAAGCGCAGCAAACATCGTTGCCTATGCAATGCAGGTTCGTGAAACCGCAATGGAACGCTACGCCATCAACCGTATGACTGAAGCGACGGAATTGCTCTATTCCCGCAACGGAATGACTGCAACGCAGAAGTACGAAGCTATTCAGTCGATTTTCACGCAACTGACAGACCATGCAAAAACCGGATCGCGTCGCGGCCTTCGTTCATTTGGTGAGGTCATGGAAGACTGGGTTAGCGACCTTGAGAAGCGATTTGACCCGTCAGGCGAACAACGAGGAATGAGCACAGGGATCCCATCGCTGGACAGGATGCTGTCACCGAAAGGTCTGGTGAAAGGCTCTCTGTTTGTCATTGGCGCTCGCCCTAAGATGGGGAAAACGACGCTATACAGCCAGATGGCAATCAACTGCGCAGTGCATGAGAAAAAGCCCGCTCTGATGTTCAGCCTTGAAATGCCAGGTGACCAGATACTGGAAAAACTGGTAGGGCAGAAGTCTGGTGTTAACCCGAATATTTTTTACCTTCCGGCGACAAATGACGCTGATGACGGCTATCAGGGTGATTACGATGGTGACTTCAACAGGGCGATCGAAACAGCCAATCGCTTGAGTGAAATCGACCTGCTTTACATCGACGACACGCCGGGATTATCTCTGGCTCAAATCGTCAGCGAAAGTCGTCGAATCAAGCGAGAAAAAGGATGTGTTGGCATGATTCTGGTCGATTACAGGGAGAAGGCGCATGAGACTCGAAAGCGTAGCTAAATTTCATTCGCCAAAAAGCCCGATGATTAGCGACTCACCACGGGCTACAGCTTCTGACTCTCTTTCCGGTACTGATGTGATGGCTGCTATGGGGATGGCACAATCACAGGCCGGATTCGGGATGGCTGCATTTTGCGGTAAGCACGAACTCAGCCAGAACGACAAACAAAAGGCTATCAACTATCTGATGCAATTTGCACACAAGGTATCGGGGAAATACCGTGGTGTGGCAAAGCTCGAAGGAAATACTAAGGCAAAGGTACTGCAAGTGCTCGCAATATTCGCTTATGAGGATTATTGCCGTAGTGCCGCGACGCCGGGTGCAAGATGCAGAGATTGCCACGGTACAGGCCGTGCGGTTGATATAGCCAAAACGGAGCAGTGGGGGAGAGTTGTTGAGAAAGAGTGCGGAAGATGCAAAGGTGTCGGCTATTCAAGAATGCCAGCAATCAGCTAACTTAACGACGCCCATGTTTCACTCCTACTTTGGCTAGTCTGTAAACACCAACAAGGCGCTCTGCGAACGCCCTGTTATTTGCTGCGGCTACCACTAATCCCTCAGGTGAATCAGGGTGTCGAATCTCTTCTTTTTCCTGGTATTTCTTACGACGTTTTGTCATAATTACTCCTGTAGATTGATCCAGTAATGACCTCAGAATTGCATATCAATTTGCTTAAAATCCTCGGTGGCGGCCGGGGATTTTTTCTTTGTGATTCCATCCAATGCATACTTAAAAGCCCTGCTAATCGGACTGATGTCTGATGCCATTCCGAAAGCACACAAGACCGAAGCAATAAACCTCCAGTCCGTTCTGCTTATCTTCGATTCATGACAGCCAATCATCTTTGCCAGACCGCGCTGGGTAAGCGTTGACAGGTTGATGAGTAAATCAGTTTCAGCGCGATCAATTTCTCGCTGTGTTGGCTTGCTATAACTTGCTTGTGTCATTTGTTAATTTTCCAATAGTGAATAGTTAGTTGAAAGGTATGCGTGGAAACGCATATGGCCTTAGTTGGTCAGATATCTTGGGGCTCGCTTTGTCAGCGACGTAGGACGAATGTCCATTGTGAAAAGAGCGGTGTTACTTATGCAGTTGTTTTTTTGTTACTTGGGAAGGGCTTTATTTCTTCCGCATAAACGCTTCCATCAGCGTTTATAGTTAAAAAAATCTTTCGGCCTGCATGAATGGCCTTGTTAATCGCGCTTTGATATACGCCGAGATCTTTAGCCGTCTTGGTTTGCCCAAAGCGTATTGCATAATCTTTCAGGGTTATGCGTTGTTCCATACAACCTCCTTAGTACAGGCAACCATTATCACCGCTAGAGGTAAAATAGTCAACACGCACGGTGTTAGAAGTTTATCCCTTGCGGTGATAGATTTAATGCATGAGCGCAAAAAAGAAACCGTTAACACAAGAGCAGCTTGAGGACGCACGTCGCCTTAAAGCTATTTATGAAAAAAAGAAAAATGAGCTTGGCTTATCCCAGGAATCTGTCGCAGACAAGATGGGGATGGGGCAGTCAGGTGTTGGTGCTTTATTTAATGGCATCAATGCATTAAATGCTTATAACGCCGCATTGCTTGCAAAAATTCTCAACGTTAGCGTTGAAGAATTTAGCCCTTCAATCGCCAGAGAAATCTACGAGATGTATGAAGCGGTTAGTATGCAGCCGTCACTTAGAAGTGAGTATGAGTACCCTGTTTTTTCTCATGTTCAAGCCGGGATGTTCTCGCCTGAGCTTAGAACCTTTACCAAAGGCGATGCGGAGAAATGGGTAAGCACAACCAAAAAAGCCAGTGATTCTGCATTCTGGCTTGAGGTTGAAGGTAATTCCATGACCGCACCAACAGGCTACAAGCCAAGCTTTCCTGACGGAATGTTAATTCTGGTTGACCCTGAGCAGGCTGTTGAGCCAGGTGATTTCTGCATAGCCAGACTTGGAGGTGATGAGTTTACCTTCAAGAAACTAATCAGGGATAGCGGTCAGGTGTTTCTACAACCACTAAACCCGCAATATCCAATGATCCCATGCAATGAGAGTTGTTCCGTTGTGGGGAAAGTTATCGCCAGCCAGTGGCCAGAAGAGACGTTTGGGTGATTGTTTTATTTTTCACGTAATAGGATGATTTATGACACAATTTCAACTTGCATTAATCGCTAGAGAAGTTGATGGAGAAGTCATCCATCTTCGCACCAAAGACGGATACATCAATGCCACCGCGATGTGCAAGTCTGCGGGGAAGCTACTTGCTGACTATACACGACTAAAAACAACACAAGATTTTTTTGATGAATTATCACGCGATATGGGGATTCCCATATCGGAGTTAATTCAATCATTTAAAGGCGGAAGAGCAGAGAATCAAGGGACTTGGGTTCATCCAGACATCGCAATTAATTTAGCTCAGTGGCTATCTCCAAAATTTGCAGTGCAAGTATCGAGATGGGTGCGTGAGTGGATGTCAGGTTAAAGAGCGCCTGCCGAACTCCCTATCCACCTTAAGCGGTATATGACAAACCGAGGCAGAGTTCCTCATACGCACTTTTCTATGCTTAATGAACTGACGTTTAACTTGGTTGCGCCACTTGAACAGGCCGGATATACGCTGCCAGAAAAAATGGTCCCTGATATTTCAGAGGGTAGGGTTTTCTCGCAATGGCTCCGTGACAACCGGGGGGTTGAGCCGAAGACATTCCCAACATATAACCATGAGTACCCAGATGGCCGGACATTCCCGGTACGTCTATACCCAAACGAATATTGCAGATTTCAAACAATACTTCAACGAAGTGTGGCTGCCTCAGTACGCTCCTAAATATTTTGCTGAACGAGACCAAAGGGCATTGACGTTGATTGAGAAAATCATGCTACCTGACCTTGATTCCTAAATGTTATTCCCGGCCACAGAGCCGGGTTTTCTTTGCCTCACGATCCCCCTCACCCAAGAACACATAACCAATTGTATCTATTTGAAAATAAATAGATACAACTCACTAAACATAGCAGTTCAGATCTCTCACCTACCAAACAATGCACCCCTGCAAAAAATAAATTCATATAAAAAACATACAGATAACCATCTGCGGTGATGAATTATCTCTAGCGGTGTTGACATAAATACCACTGGCGGTGATACTAAACACATCAGCAGGACGCACTACTCACCAGGGCGGTGAATATACAACGATTCAAATATGAATCTACGGCGCTGACAAAGCGCAATAACCAAAGTGAACTTTGGGGTGAATGCAGAAGCTAACCTTCTCGGCGGAGGCGCTTTGCAATGATTACGCTACCGGAGTTAGTCGCCCGGCTGTATTCACCGCCAAAGTTCACCAGGAGGTCTATATGACACGCAGAACTCAGTTCAAAGGCAATTCACGTTCTCGTCGTCGTGAGCGTTTAAAGGCAAAGGCATTAGCTAACGGCGTACTGGCCCGCGAAGAAGCAATAAGTTCAGAAGTATTACACCGCCCTACGCCATCATCAATGTTGCGGCGATCGGCATCACCTTAAACCCAGCCAGCAAACTTGCTTATCTAGTTCCGCGCGACGGCATGGTTTGCCTTGATATCAGTTATATGGGATTGCTCCATATTGCAATGGAGTCTGGTGTTATCTCATGGGGTCAGGCAAAACTTGTTCATGCTAACGATACCTATGAGTCAAACGGGCTTGATAAAGCACCAACCCATAAATACAACGCCTTCGGTGATCGTGGTGATATCGTTGGCGTTTACTGCACAGTTAAGACGCCAGCAGGTGATTATCTAACGGAAGAGATGAGTCTGGCTGAAATTGAGGCTGTAAGGAAAACAAGCAAGGCGGCATTCAGCGATAAAGGACCATGGGTAAATCACTGGAATGAGATGGCGCGAAAGACGGTCGTAAAGCGTGCAAGCAAGTATTGGCCTAAGGCATCACGTCTTGATAGTGCTATTCACGTACTAAACGAAGAAGAAGGTGTATGGACTGAACCAGTTATGCCGTACAAATCAGAGGAAGATATCCGCGAAGATGAACGGAAACGCCAGCAGGAAATAACGGATAAAGCACAACTTCTTTGTGATGAAATGGCTCAGGCAGAAAACATGGATGATTTGAAGCGATATTTTGCAGAAGCATATCGCCTGACATCTGGAATGAAATTGCAGCATAACGTACAAGCCATTTACATAGAATGCAAAGCGAAACTGGAGGTTGCCAGTGAGTAAACTATATGAAATAGCCAATGAATACGCAAAATTGATGGATTCAGATTTAGAGCCAGAGATGATTGCTGACACAATAGAAGGCATGGAAGGAGAATTTACCGATAAAATAGAGCAACTTCTTTCCGTCATTAAAAATGAATCTGGTTATGCTGAACGCCTCAAGGAAGAGGCAAAGTCACTGAATGAGCGAGCCGCAGTAATTCAAAATAAGATTGACAGCATCATATCATATATAGCGTCATCGCTTGAAATGGTAGGCAAGAAAAAGATTAGAGCAGGTATTCACCAGGTAACAATCCGCAAACCGTCAGAAATTGTAGAAATAATCGACTCAAGCGCCCTTCCTCCTGAATACGTTGAGTTTGAAACAACAATTAAAGCCGACAAACTGGCAATCAAACACCAACTAAAAGCAGGAATAAATATCCCCGGCGCTCAACTCAAAGTTGGGAAACCTTCACTTCTTATCAAATAACGGTATCGCCTATGAAAAAGACTCCATGGGAGAAATGGGAAGTCGATTTCTTGCGCGAAGTAGCGGCGACAAGGCCATATAACAACAAACCCTGTCGCTGCCACTCGCGCAGCAAAATCAGAGGTAAGGAGATCAAGACTTACGGCTGACGAATACCTGAAAATTTATCAAGCAGCAGAATCATCACCATGTTGGCTCAGACTTGCAATGGAACTGGCTGTTGTTACCGGGCAGCGAGTTGGTGATTTATGCGAAATGAAGTGGTCTGATATCGTAGATGGATATCTTTATGTCGAGCAAAGCAAAACAGGCGTAAAAATTGCCATCCCAACAACATTGCATGTTGATGCTCTCGGGATATCAATGAAGGAAACACTTGATAAATGCAAAGAGATTCTTGGCGGAGAAACCATAATTGCATCTACTCGTCGTGAACCGCTTTCATCCGGCACAGTATCAAGGTATTTTATGCGCGCACGAAAAGCATCAGGTCTTTCCTTCGAAGGGGATCCGCCTACCTTTCACGAGTTGCGCAGTTTGTCTGCAAGACTCTATGAGAAGCAGATAAGCGATAAGTTTGCTCAACATCTTCTCGGGCATAAGTCGGACACCATGGCATCACAGTATCGTGATGACAGAGGCAGGGAGTGGGACAAAATTGAAATCAAATAATGATTTTATTTTGACTGATAGTGACCTGTTCGTTGCAACAAATTGATAAGCAATGCTTTTTTATAATGCCAACTTAGTATAAAAAAGCAGGCTTCAACGGATTCATTTTTCTATTTCATAGCCCGGAGCAACCTGTGAACACATTTTCAGTTTCCCGTCTGGCGCTGGCATTGGCTTTTGGCGTGACGCTGACCGCCTGTAGCTCAACCCCGCCCGATCAACGTCCTTCTGATCAAACCGCGCCTGGTACCTCTTCTCGCCCGATTCTGTCGGCAAAAGAAGCGCAGAATTTCGATGCTCAACACTATTTTGCATCCCTGACACCAGGTGCTGCAGCGTGGAATCCTTCCCCGATTACCCTGCCTGCGCAACCTGACTTTGTTGTCGGCCCGGCGGGCACTCAAGGTGTAACGCATACCACGATTCAGGCGGCGGTAGATGCGGCAATTATCAAGCGTACCAACAAGCGCCAGTATATTGCCGTGATGCCTGGTGAGTATCAGGGAACGGTATATGTCCCTGCCGCTCCGGGTGGAATTACTCTGTACGGTACAGGTGAAAAACCGATTGATGTGAAGATTGGGCTTTCCCTTGATGGTGGCATGAGCCCTGCCGACTGGCGTCACGACGTCAACCCGCGCGGCAAATATATGCCAGGTAAACCAGCGTGGTATATGTACGATAGCTGCCAGAGCAAACGCAGCGACAGTATCGGTGTTCTCTGCTCTGCGGTCTTCTGGTCACAAAACAATGGCCTGCAACTGCAAAATCTGACCATCGAAAACACGCTGGGCGATAGCGTAGATGCAGGTAACCATCCGGCGGTGGCACTGCGTACTGATGGTGACCAGGTACAGATTAACAACGTTAACATTCTCGGTCGTCAGAACACCTTCTTTGTCACCAACAGCGGTGTGCAGAACCGTCTGGAAACGAATCGTCAGCCGCGTACGCTGGTGACCAACAGCTACATTGAAGGGGATGTGGATATCGTTTCTGGTCGCGGCGCAGTGGTGTTCGATAACACCGAATTCCGCGTGGTGAACTCACGTACTCAGCAAGAAGCGTATGTGTTTGCACCGGCTACGCTGTCCAACATTTACTACGGTTTCCTCGCCGTAAACAGCCGTTTCAATGCTTTCGGTGATGGTGTGGCGCAACTGGGCCGCTCGCTGGATGTTGATGCCAATACCAACGGTCAGGTGGTGATCCGTGATAGCGCCATCAACGAAGGTTTTAACACGGCTAAACCGTGGGCCGATGCGGTGATCTCTAATCGTCCGTTTGCGGGTAATACCGGCAGCGTAGATGATAACGACGAAATACAGCGCAATCTGAATGACACTAACTACAACCGCATGTGGGAATACAATAACCGCGGCGTGGGTAGTAAAGTGGTTGCAGAGGCGAAGAAGTAAGAGCAATTAACTATTTGCCGGATGCGGCGTAAACGCCTTATCCGGCCTACGGTTCGATGCGATTTGTAGGTCGGATAAGATGCGCAAGCATCGCATCCGACAATAAGTGCCGGATGCTGCGAAAATGCCTTATCTGGCCTACAGATTCGATGCGATTCGTAGGTCGGATAAGATGCGCAAGCATCGCATCCGACAATAAGTGCCGAATGCGACCTACATTCACATGGCGCTTTTTACATCTGACGGTTTTTATTGAAGTTAATCAAACTACCCGCCTTGATAATCTCGCGCTCTTCAGCAGTCAGACTTTCCATATAGAGCGTAATTTCCGTTACCGGCGCATCTTCATGGATCACATAACCTTTAAACGTCGTACCCGGATTATCCAGCGCCGCTTTAATGCCAGGGATGTAAATGTAATCCCCCACTTCAAAGGTTGGCACTTCCGCCATCTGCAGCGGTAACATCCCCCAGTTGATGACGTTAGAACGGTAGCGTTTAGTCGCGTACTCTTCGGCAATATTCGCCAGACCGCCAATCACACGCTGGCAGCTCGCCGCCTGTTCACGCGCAGAACCATCGCCTGGTTTCACCGCATATACCATGCTGCCAATTTCAGTTTGCAGCGGATCAATATGCTCCTGACCAGCAATCTGCTTAATGCGCGCAAACACCTCTGTCAGCTCGCTGACATTCCCCGCCAGACGCTGATTTTCCAGCTCAGCAGTCGCTTTACTTCTGCCAACATAACCGGGATCGCGGCGTGACAGGGTAAACTCCGCCAGACCAATCGGATTTGAACGATAAGAAGAGGTTTCACCGGAAGGAATCAGTTCGTCGGTGGTGGTCACTTCGTCGAGGATCTTCGAGCACACTTTCAGGACGATATTGTCAGTCAGCGCACCCAATTCCGGCCAGTCTTTAATGTTCGGTCCGTAAATCAGCGGTTGCTGAGTTGCCCCTTTCACAAAGCCCTGATAAACACGGTTTTTATACGGCGTTACATCGAAGGCGTACTCCGGCACGTTGTCCCAGCAATCAAGTTCGCTGGCAGAGGTTAAATAGCCACCGTTTGCCGCAGTCGCAGCGATAGAACGAGCGTCCATCAACGCCACCGCTGACATCTGCCCATTAGCTGGCTTAGAGCCTTCGCGGTTCGGGAAGTTACGCGTGGTGTGGCGAATACTCAAACCGTTGTTGATTGGCGTATCGCCCGCGCCAAAGCATGGGCCGCAGAACGCGGTTCTGATGATTGCGCCTGCGCCAATCAAATCTGCTACCACACCTTTTTTGGCGAGATCCATAAACACCGGCTGTGATGACGGGTAAACTGCCAGCGAGAAGGTGTCATTGCCACAGGATTGACCGCGCAGTGCATTCGCCGCCGCGATGACGTTTTCGTAGTTACCGCCAGAACAGCCCGCGATAATCCCCTGCTGCACTTTCAGGCGACCATTTTCCACTTTATCCAGCAGCGAGAGTTTGGCTTTACCGTGCGCCACGCGTTCGGACTCAATTTCAATCTCACGCAGAATGTCGGTCAGGTTCTGGTTCAGTGTGTCGATTTCATACACGTTGCTCGGGTGGAACGGCAGCGCAATCATTGGTTTGATGGCGCTTAAATCAACGCTGATGCAGCCATCGTAGTACGCCATCGGTTGAGGGTTAAGCTGGCAGTAATCCTGGCCGCGACCGTGCAGCGCCAGCCAGTTATGCACTTCTTCATCAGTTTGCCAGACGGAGCTTAAACAGGTGGTTTCCGTGGTCATCACGTCAACGCTGTTACGGAAATCGGTAGAGAGCGCGCTAACGCCCGGTCCAACGAACTCCATGACTTTGTTTTTGACGTAACCGTTTTTGAACACCGCGCCAATGATAGCCAGCGCCACATCCTGCGGCCCCACATACGGCGCTGGTTTTCCGGTCAGATGCACCGCAACAACTCCCGGATAGTCGATATCCCAGGTGTCATTAAGCAGCTGTTTTACCAACTCACCGCCGCCCTTACCGACTGCCATTGTCCCTAATGCACCGTAACGGGTGTGGCTGTCTGACCCGAGGATCATTTTGCCCCCGCCTGCCATCATCTCACGCATATATTGATGGATGACCGCAATATGCGGAGGCACAAAAATACCGCCATAACGCTGAGCTGCCGATAAACCAAAAACATGGTCATCACCGTTAATGGTGCCGCCGACGGCGCAGAGTGAGTTATGGCAGTTGGTCAGCACATACGGCAGCGGGAAACGTTCCATTCCGGACGCTTTAGCGGTCTGTACAATACCAACAAAGGTAATATCGTGAGAGGCTAATGAATCAAACTTAATTTTAAGTTTATCCATATTTCCGGACGTATTATGAGAAGAGAGAATAGACCAGGCAATAGTGCCTTTTTTGGCTTCTTCTTTTTTAATTTCGCCGGTGAAATGTTCTTCGGCAATTATTTCGTTATTACTGGCGAGAAACACGCCTTTTTCAGATAACTTGATCATCAAATGCTCCAGGGTGATGCTGCCAACTTACTGATTTAGTGTATGATGGTGTTTTTGAGGTGCTCC